>Ga0208894_1001094_pt1 | contig 16904 bp, 7 predicted proteins | sample ETNtaG_12_FD_185752 | JGI IMG/M metagenome (GOLD analysis project Ga0208894, IMG submission 185752) | Marine microbial and viral communities from oxygen minimum zone, Eastern Pacific Ocean - ETNP201306SV49 (SPAdes) (version 2) | ecosystem: Environmental > Aquatic > Marine > Oceanic ... | reverse complement strand
CCGTTTCCTCCTCGTCGATCTGATCATCCGAATCGTCTCCTCCCTCGTTGCTGAAATCGATGATGTCTTGGAGGCTCACATAGCCGTCGTCGTCCGTGTCTATATGGCCGAACATCTGCTCAGGATCCTCATCACCCTCATCGGGTAGCGTGTCTACGATGCCGTCGATGAAGCACTGCATCTCGTCGATGTCGATCAGGTCGTTGTCATCATAGTCGCAATCATCGAACAGAGTTGCAACCTCTTCCGAATCGAGTTCGGGGTTTTCTGGATCGGATTCCCAGGCGTCCTGGAACTCCTGGTAGCTCATGTAGCCGTCACCGTCGGTGTCTACCTCCGCCATGGCCTCTTCGGGGGTTGGGGGGCCATCGTCGCCGTCATCGCCGCCATCGTCGCCAGATCCGTCACCTGAACCGCCACCAGAGCCGTCACCTGAACCGTCACCTGAACCGTCGCCTGAACCGCCACCTGAGCCGTCATCATCATCGTCACAAGGAGTGTTCGGGTCACCATCACCAGAGCCGTCGCCGCAGCCACTGCCAGTACCGTCACCTGGACCGCTGCTGCCGTCATCATTTTCATCTTCATATTGAACTATCATATCAATAAAATACTGAAGCTCGTCAATTCCTAAGAGAGCGTTTCCGTCATCATCTGAAGCATCGAAGATATCTTGAAGGTCTGATATTTCTTCATCAGACTCATCACCCTCAGAGTAAGAGTTCCGGAATTCATCCCAACTGAGATGATCGTCTCCATCCATATCGAACCATTGCAAAACTTCCTCAGGGCTTGGAGCATCGTCATCGTCATCTTCATCGAAAATTGAAATGAATAACAATATCTCATCATCAGTCAGATAGCCGTCCCCATTTTCATCAGAAGTATCGAAGTGAGACTGGAAATATGCTCTTTCTCCATCAGATTCCCAACCTTCTCCTTCCGTGAAAAAATCCTCAAGTTCAGACCAACTTACTTGACCGTCACCATTTTGATCGGTCATATATAGAAATTCCTCAGCAGTCGGACCGTCGTCGCCTTCGCCTTCTTCTTCGTCATCTTCTTCTTCAAATGGATCGAAATCATTGAGATCCTCAAAAATAACTGGAGTCGCCGATTTTGGTAAAGTATCATCTACCTCAATCACAACTGCATCTCCCCACATAACTGTGTGGATAATAGTGGAATCATTGGTTCCGTCAACAGAAGTCATTGTGTATGACATTAGATTACTGCTATCATCCAATACAATTGCCATTTCTGTTGAGGCACCTTCCTCAGTGTAGGTTGCAACCATCGATTGTGAATTTTCTGAAAAATCGTAACTGAAGCTAGCTTCTAGATCTTCTGGCATATCATCCATGACATCAGATTCAGTGTCTTCATCATCCATCATATCATCCATCGTCATCAATGACATGAATGAGTCAGCAACCAGCGATTCAACCAAATCCATCACAGTTCCCTCAACATCTCTAGTTTGTGCTGAGTAAGACTGTGCGCCTCCAGCATCTGCTGCCATCATTCCAGATACGCTGTTATGTACATTGACAACCTGACCCACCTGAATGACCTGATTATCGATAGAAATCATAGGACCCATGCTCAAAACGGTCCTAACCATAGCAGAGTTGTTAGACAAATCAACCATTACATGCTCTTCAATATGTAATCCATCTAAAGCGATCATCTCACCTTCTCCACCACTAGAGTTAGTGTACATTACAGTAGAGTAACCGGCACGTGTATTCAGAACGAGCATTTCATCAATGGCCATTTGGTTGTCCATGGCTCCGACGAAAGTCTCCATAGTGGCTATGAAGAAACAGTCTCCTAGGGCCTCAAGTGTGGCATTTTCATCGTAGTTAGCAGCATTTTCATCCATACATCCTAGGATGTCTTCTACTGTATCTCCACTAAGGCAACCGGAGGCAGAAGTGGTGATCATAATCAGGCTTGTAATTAGAACAAGGGTTCTACTCATATATCATACGAACATGTAAGGGTATTTGAATAAATACCCAGCATTAGTGTTATTGAGTTTTTTTCGCAGATTACACTACGCACATCTATGCTGGAAAGATGGTGCAGGGGACAGGATTTGAACCTGCGAAGCACTACGCACTGGGACCTAAACCCAGCCCCTTTGACCACTCGGGTACCCCTGCTTATTCCGGACGGTTAGAATATACCTCAAGAATCCAACGGAAGGCGAACCTGACCCCATAGGGTCTTAATGAAGGCGCGAGGCGAGGCGATTCTGAGGAGCATATGGCTAGAATAGGAGTTCTTGGATTAGGTAACTGGGGGACCGCACTAGCCAAAGTATGGTGCGAGGACGGTCACAACGTCATGGGTTGGACAATAGAACAAGAAGTCTATGAGGCACTAATGACTGGAAATATCAATCACAAATATCTACCTGGACACGAAATTCCAAATCTAGATGTAACAATGGAATTGTCGGATATCACTGAAACCTGTGAGATTCTTGTGATTGCTCTACCAAGTGGTGTGATTCTTTCTGTTGTCAATGATTTAATTCCCTTGCTACGACCTTCGCATGTTCTTCTCGATTTAGCCAAAGGTCTTGCTCCAAAAGAAGAGAGTGAATCCGGAATGATTTCTCCTGAAATTGAATCTCGTCTAGCAAATGCTGGAAAATCTAATCCGGTAATTGTACTAACTGGGCCAACTATCGCTCCTGAAGTCGCCAGAGGGGTCGTGACTAGCGCAATAATCGCTTGTCACGACAAATCTGTTGCTGAACGAATTTCAGAACGGCTCTCAACAGAAACTCTAGTTCTCTCGTCAACTGACGATGTGATTGGGGCTGAACTTTGGGGCGCATACAAGAACACAGTAGCTCTTGCTTGTGGTCTTGTAGATGGTCTAAGAGATGGAATTGGTGGTGATAATCTGAAAGCCGCCTTGGTTTTGGCAGGATTTAGTGAGGGTATTCGATTACTAGCGGCAATGGGAGCAGAATCCTCTACTGCATTCGGTCCAGCAGGAATCGGGGATCTCTACGTAACATCTACAAGCCCACGCTCAAGAAACAGAACTCTAGGTGAAAAGTTAGGTTCTGGAAAATCACTTGAGACTGCATTAGGTGAAATGCACATGGTTGCAGAAGGTGTTAGGGCAACTAGGATGTTTCTCAAAAGAGCAAGTACCCTTAGTATGGAAGTTCCATTCCTTAGTTCATTAGGTAAATTACTCGATGGAGATCTTGACGTCAATATCGCTGTCAGAATGATGGTAGAAGCATATGAAGCTTGAAAACAGTGAATATATTTGTTTCAAAATACAGATTTTCTCAATTACATGACGCCGATATCAATATCGTCTATCATCATCCGCCAAGAGCATGGCGCACCGCAGTGCACTGCAGATAGCCGTTCTTCTAGCCATGTTCGCAATGGTCACTTCGTGGGTTCCAATGAGCGCTCCTAGTAATGAGCTTCCAGTGAATAATGAATCCCGCGAACAAGTTGGAGGAGGTGAGCCTACTCTTGAAGAACAATGCAGTTCGATTACCTTTGAAGACATGTTTGATTATTCAAGCGCTATTTTTGAAATTGAAATTGCTTCTGATTGGAAATCGGCTGATGTCCACGCGATAGCGTGGGTAAATGGTACATTTGCGGATATTGTGAGAACAAACCTTGACACATTTGTAGCAGAGGTATATCCTAGTGGAGATGATGGATGGATTTCCACAGATGAGAGGGAAGGTGTTCGTGCTATAGCTTCAGAGTGTGTCGAGCACACGCTAACACGAATTGGAATGAGGGATGGTGGCCCTCACCGAGGTGGTGGTGGTACAGATTGGAAGAACATCTCTTGGACTGAGGATGAAGTATTGGTCGAAGAATGGAATCTTGTCCCCGAAGATCACTCTCAAGTCCGTTCGTGTTCAGGATGGGGTAGTAGTAGCGACTGTGTTGAGATACCAGTAGTTCCCAACTCAGATAGAGACTGTGATACGAATATAGCTGCGACTGCAGAAATAGATGAATGCAGATTGATGCTTTGGCTAAATGCTTCCTTGACAATTAATAATATCAATTCACCTGACGAATTCACCATTGCATTCAATGCCTCTAACTTGTCGAATATACTCTATAATTTCCATTTCCCATACACAGAAGGACTTCGTCTCGACATGTGGGACGAATGCGAAGGGCGTAATGTAGAAGTTGAAACCGACGAATATGCAGGAGAAGCCCCTCTGAGAGGCACTTGTTTGGGAGATGCTTCAAGTTCGTATCAATTGATTGAGAATGATGATGGTAGTCTGACTTATTCCATTGAGCCAAATATGCCTACTTGGCCAATTGGAGAAGACCTATTCGCTGATTTCACCACTGCGCCAATACCAATCGACAATCCTCCTGCTTGGACTGAATCGGCACCGGAAGATGATGCTTGGTTCCCAAAGAGCAGTGGCGGACAACAAGTGATTGCCAATTGGCAGGAAATGCAGAACTGGTTTTCGGACGAAGCCGCTCTTTCTTCATTGACTATCGATTGCCGAGGAAATGCAGGGCTAAATATCCAGATTGAAAATCGTGAATTGTCAATGGACGTCCCTCGAGGTGAGGCTGGAGAAGTTACATGTGAGGCTATAGATCAGGCAGGACAATCTTCAGGAAATAGGTCTTGGAATGTAGGAGTGCCATTCCAAGTTTCAACTACAGATTCAGAACTTTTGGACCCTCATCCAATTACTCTTAGTCCAACATCGGGTTGGCCAGAATTAAGTGTATTAATTGGATTCAGTTCAGAATATGGAGTCAGAGACGATTCTTCAGGTCCGTTTTCACTATATGTCTCTGAAATCACTGCCGAGGTTGACTCTTCTTCAATAGTTCCAGGCCCTGCGTATGTTTGGGTAGAAGTTTCTGGAAATGGCGTTTTTAGTATGGAAGAGTTCTATGATCTTGGAATTACCAAGACTGGTTCACCCCCTACTCTTGTAATTAATTCAGAAGGATGGAATGGAAACTCATGGTCAATGAATGGACAATTCAGTGATCCAGACGGAGAATATGTAACTTTCACCCAATTAATTGATGGCGCCGCTGCTGGAGAAGTAACAGTAAATGGAAACTCATGGACTACTCCTCAGATTGACTTCTCAGTTTGGTCAGAAGGATTGTACACAGTAGTTGTAAAAGGATGTGATGAATCAAATCTTTGTGATGAAGTTCAACATATTGTAAACAATACTCACCTATTTGACGAAACTGATCCCACCATTGAAGAGCCAAATGACAAAGACTCTGGTTTCTCACTTCCTGCAATTGGGCTACCCGGACTGATAATTGCTTTATCTGCCGCACTCATATACTCGGGCCGACGCGACTAGGTCATGAGCTTCAGTGGGAACGTAGAGAGTGAGTCTCACGAAGGTGGGCTTCTCGTTGCTTTTGAGGGTCGTGCACCACGACTAGGAGCAACCATTCGAGTAATTGGTGGTAAGTCCTTAGGTCGTGTAAACACGGTAATAGGTGCGGTAGATAGAGCCTTAATTCACATTCACCCATTAGCTGAAGATGTCAATACATCTAGTGCAATTGGTTCACCTGTTGAGATTGCACCTCGAGAGAGACGCAGTCGAGACAAGGACCGAGGGCGCTTTGATCGACGTGACAATCGTCGAGGTAGAGATGAGGGTCGAGGAAATTACGATAGAAGTGGCAATAGAGATAGGCGTGGACAAGATAGAGGCAGAGATAACAGAGATGGAAACCGTGGAGGTGACTGGACCTGCCCTAAATGTAAAAATTCAAACTTTGCCTTCAGAAATCAATGTAATCGCTGTGAAGCCGAGAAACCTAGCGGGGGCAGAGGAAATAACTCAAATTATCAAAGAGGCAGAGGAAATGACTCAAATCACCAAAGAGGTAGAGAAAATAACTCAAATTATCAAAGAGGCAGGGGTGACAGGAATAGAGGAGAACGAAGCGATGGTAATCGTGGAGGAGACTGGACTTGTCCTAAATGCAAGAATTCAAACTTTGCTTTCAGAAACCAATGTAATCGTTGTGAAGCCGAGAAACCTAGTGGAGGCGGGGACAGCAATAGAGGGAGGCAGGAAAGAAGAGACCGCCCCCCTAGAAAACAATCACGAGAAGGTGACCGAAGAGGCCCTAGAGGCGGAGAACGCAGAGGATTTAGAGATGGAGATTCTAGACAAGGCGGAAACTCAAGAGGTAGGAGTCCAGGTAGTGCAAATAAACCTCGAAGAGGTGGTTTCCGTGGGCCAACAGGTGGCGGAAATCGCCGAAACAGACCTGGTCGCAGTAGTGGAAGAAGATAATTTCAATTTCTATATTGAATAATTAACTGAAGATTAGCCACCCGAGCATTCATCTTAACAACACCTGAGCAATGGTCATGGCGAAGAGCGCGGAGAAGCTTTGGGCTGATGCGCTTGAACAAGAAAAAGTTGGTGAACTAGAGGATGCAAAATCTCTAGCACATGAAATAACTAAGATAGATCGAGATCATTCAGATGCTTGGTTCATGATTTCACGACTTTCACTACCTCCTGTCAGACGAGGAAAAACAGAAGAACCAAGCCTTGCACAAGCTGCTACTGCACTTTCCGCATTACGACATGTTGTCAGAATCGATTCTGAACGTAGAGACGCGTGGATATTGGGTGGAGCATTACTTGTCGACCATTTAGGGATGATGGAGGAGTCTCTTGAATGGTGGGAAATGAGGAGAAAATTAGTACCAAAGGAGGTTACACCTCTAGTTGAACAGATCGGTGTTCTCATCAGATTAGGAAATTATGAAGAAGCTGGAGAATTATTAGAGACCCTATTCAGTCCTGAAATGGAGGACCCCGATAATCGTCAATTATTCAGGATGGATTCAGTAAGGAAAATGGTCGCTAATGCGTCAAGTATGGAAAAGGATGAAGTTTTCAGACCACAGAATCCCAAACACAAGAGATGGGAAATTATTGACCGAATGAAAACAAGGAAACCACTATCTGAAACATTCTTCCTCTTGACTTTTGTAGCACCAATTGTTTTCTTACTCGGAACTTTCTCGATGACATTACTTGGCAATTTGGGTAGACTAGGACTCCTAATTGTTTTCCTAATCATCCTATTCTTGTTTTGGGGTATCAGTAGATTATCCTCAGGATTATTACAGAAACTGAACCGGCACTCGATGGATCTTGAAAGAGCCCTAGATGTTGAAGCGAGTTCAGGAAAACTGTGTATTCCTGATGAAATAAGAGGAAGTAAACTTTACAATTCAATCTTAGAAAAACGTACAAGAGCCTTTCAGGAGAGAATTGGAAAGATTGTTGAAATTGATGAAAGACTCAATAATAAATGGACGCCAAATTTGCCAAATTGGAAACAACAAGATTCGGACTGGTGGGTCGAAAATGAGGATGAATCAGTCGAATTGGATGCCATCGAAGATTGAGTTGTTTTCAATTTCATGTCCCTGCACTATAATCGCTAGCGTATGCGATTTGCTCAGGAGTTAAAGCATCGATACTAACACCCTCTGTTGCCAATTTCAGAGCAGCCAATTCGCTATCCTGCTCTTGTGAAATATCATAAACAATATTTTCATATTGATTTCCTTCTGATGCTAGTCGACAAAGAGAAAGAAACTGATTTGCAAATGACATATCCATTACTTCGCTAGGATGTCCTTCGGCTGCTGCTAAATTTACTAAACGACCTCTTGCAAGAAGATGGATCGTTCTACCACCACTCAACTCAAATGCCTCATTATTATCTCTGATCATGTAGTTCTTTGTCGCCCTACTTTCAAGATCTGGGATGTTTATTTCACAATCATAATGACCGGTGTTTGAGACAATCGCTCCATCCTTCATTGAATCAAAGTGTCTTCCAATTATGACATCCTTCATTCCAGTAGCTGTACAGAAGACATCTCCTATCTTCGCTGCCTCATCCATCTTCATTACACGAAAACCATCCATTACTGCCTTGAGAGCAGCGACTGAATCAATTTCAGTGACTACAACATTGGCACCCATACCACGAGCTCGCGTCGCAAGACCTCTGCCACAATGCCCATATCCTGCTACAACGAATACCTTACCAGCAAGAAGTACACTAGTTGCTCTAATAATGCCATCAAGAGTAGATTGACCCGTGCCGTGAACGTTATCAAAATCCCATTTGGTAGTAGCATCATTAACTGCAATCACAGGATATCGAAGTTCACCAGCCTCTCCCATTGCTCGCAATCTATGTACTCCTGTTGTGGTTTCTTCTGTACCACCAACAATTCCATCTGCTAAATGAGGATACTCTGAATGTACGCGATAAATTAAATCCGCACCATCATCCAAAGTCAAAGTTGGATTTAGCTCAAGAGTCTTGTCAATTGACCAATAGAATTCATCATTATTCTGCCCATACCAAGCATGAACACTGTATCCTTGACTAGCAAGCCAAGCAGCAACATCATCCTGCGTAGAAAGAGGATTGCATCCAGACCAAGAAATCTCAGCACCTGCAGCAGCGATTGTTTCGATTAGAACTGCTGTCTCTTTAGTAACGTGCAAACAGCCCGTTACTCGATGGCCTGCCAGAGGTTGTTCGACTTCAGCCTTGGCTCGCAATGCAGCCAATGCAGGCATTCGGCTTCGAGCCCAAGCGACTTTCAAACCACCTGCATCAGCAAGAGAAAGATCGGCCACAGTGTATCGGTCGGCGTCATCCATGCAATTATGCGGTTGTCACCACTTCTTCAAGGTGAGGATATAGTATCCCCTTGATGAGGAATGTCAACTACCGCCGCCTTTACCTTGTTGGGCATAATAAGAAGCATAGTACTGCTCAGCATACTGCCTAGCATCTGCTTCGGCGTATCCTTGACCGACCATTTGCTGTACATATGCTTCTACAGGGTCCATCTGTTGGACACCACCGAACTGTTCAACACTATCGTCAACTTCGTCTTTACCGCGTGATCTGAAAATCAATGTTACTGCTACAATTCCTAGAATCAGGATTGCACCCCCTGCAATAAATACAAGTTTCATAGAACCTCCACTCGAAGATTCACAACCTGATGCAGATGGATCTAATTCACAAGGGTCATCTGATCTTGGAAGTAAATATATCTTGAAGTCATAGTCAAGTTGGTATCTCTCACCATCTCCTTCAACAACGCGCCAGTATACTGTTGTGTTCTCTCCATTCGTAGTGTATAAATCCGCTATATTCAGAGTCAAGACAAACGATTGCCCATCAATTAGAGGAGACATCCCACCTAACTCGGTAGAATTGTACTTGCCAAGAGAGTGTTGATTGGCTTTAATAGTTGGAGAACTATCGAATAAATTTGGGTCCAAAGCAACTTCAATTGTCAAGCCATATTCGGCACCTGAAACAATAGATCCTGAGATAGAAACTAAATCTTGACTCTGAGAATCTGTAGTTTTAGGGGAGGTCAATCTTACATCAGGTGGTGCATCTCCGAAATCCTCACCAACTACTTGAATTTGGATTTCTGCAGTATTGGAAGATTTCTTTCCAGCTCTATCCAAAACCTGCAATTCAACAACAATTTCATATGGATTATTGTTCCCAATATTCGTTAGATTTCGGAAAACGTAAGACCAAAGATTACCACCAGCCGCACTAGAAATTTCAAATTCGTGAAGAATATCTGCAGGAATGGGCTCATTAGCAGGATAATCATAGTATATATTATACCTATAATATTCAATTCCTGATTGTCCATCTGGTGCATCTTCATCGAATGATCCTGATGCATCAAACTCCAAACTAATATCACCAGTATCCTTCAACCGAACTTGATAAATTGGTATATTGTCATCCGTTTCAATAAGAGTCACGTACTCATCCGTAATGGAATTTTCAACTAAAGCAATATTGGCAGTAGGATCAAAATCATCTGCTAAATCGTCATTGGTTTCTAAAACAATTGATGAAATTCTTGTATGACCTTCTTCATCATGTAGATATAGCGTCAAGAGCCATTCCGCACCAACAAGACAACCTGTTTGGGAACTAGAATCATCAACGCAAAATGAGCCAGGCGTAGGGATGCTTGGACTATCTTGTTGAATATGACTAATCTCACCAAAATCAATAATTTCCCCACTCCATCCTGTAACCGAGTTATTCACTAAGTTTGGAGTAAGAGTCCAATCTGCTGTTAGGACATCTGCGAGTTCAGAATTATCTGTGATAAAGTTAAATGATAATTCTGCATTCGATTTGATGAAAAATCTTTCGTATCCATATCCATTATTAGCTTCAGTAGGTTGCTCATCGTTTATCTCCAATGAGAAACCATCTCCTCTAATTCCGAATGATGACGGATAAGGTGTTACTTGATAGGCCAACATGTTAGAAAGTAGAGGCATTGATGTTCCACCATATGGTTGAGACACAGAAGGATTCTCTACATCAATAGTTGTGATAATCATTCCTCCCTGCCCTATGCCACATATTGAGAGAAGAGATTGAGAACTTTCGGACTGACTTCTCAATAAAGTATGGAATGTTCCACTCGACTCTCTAGCAATCTTACCTCCACAAATTGTTGGAATCTGCCAGTCCTGAGTTTGTGCTGTATTAAGGCCGGCTAATGCAACGTATGAACCGCCATGTATTCCTGCGAATGTATTCGTATCAACATCGTTCATCAATGGATGGAAGGCATCAATAATTGTCAAATCATCAAATGTCACAGTGTTGTTGGTGTTACGCATTTTAACATCCAAATCGTGGATAATATTCTCATCATAGGCGGTTCTATATGGGCCAAGATGCATCTGCACAGTGCCACCGAAAGTCATGTAACTCTCCAGCACATCATTTACTGAAATTCCAGAATCTCGTGTCTCAGAAAGGGATTGGTAATATTGCCCATATTCAACATTGTAATCTGTTTGCCATGGAAGTAGAATCTTGTCATAATGGCTCATCCAATCGGGAGTTGCATAACGATTCCAATCATCTACAGTATACTGTGTGTAGGTCATTCCCATTGACTCAAGGTCACTCTTAACTCGCTGGAGACGGTTTTGATCCGTTGGGTTAGACAAAATTGCAACATCAATATTGTCAACAAAATCAATTTCAAAGAAGCGGTCGTTTCCTGAACGATTCCCATCTTCAACCATTGTAGCGAAGAAACTTATGTTGTATCTCGTATCACTTTCCCAATGACCCCAGGGGCTACTCCAATTAGCTTGATCTCTTTGATGAGGATCTAAATCGAAAGGACTGTTATCTGCAGTTTCATTGAAGACCATCTGACCATTCGCCAAATTGACTATCTTCATGGATAGTTCATATTCTCCTCCAATAACTCCATTGAGCAGTGGGACAGAGAAACTATGTTCAGAAGAATCATCGATTGCATAAACACAATTGTATGTAATATCTGAAACACAATCTAGAACATCGGGCTGCATTAGGGTGATATCTGCACTAGCAATACTAAAGATGATCTGAGTGTGATTGTTTGCAGTACTTATCTCACTCATATTATGCCAAGCAGTTCCTGTAATATTAGAGTCTAATATCGTTGTAGCATCAATTCGATAGATTCCTGAACGGAAATTATGTGAAGCCACATTAACAGTTGTTTTCTCTAGTGCATCGAGTCCGGTAACATTGTTCATGTAAGTTCCATCAGCCTCAAATGTAAACTCATCAAGACGAATATTATCTATTGCAAAACCGGCTAGTCCTGCGTTACCATTGACACCGTCACCATTAGACTGGAAAGTCCACTTCAGAGTGACATCAGAGCCAGAAACATCAGTACATTCAGCGTTCCAGTCAAAAGAATCATCTGAAGTGGTGTTTAATATGGTAATATGATTAAAGTCAAGAATAACTGATTTAACAAGATCCTCTGAATCAAACCAAAGTGCTGAATCAAATTTATCAGAGAGATCACCGAAATATTCTACCTCCTCATAACTATTATCTAAATCAAAGTCTTCACATGCATGGAATGGTCTAATGCCATTTTCATTCAAATCAGTCCAACTACCCCAGACATTTCCTGTGAATTCTTCACCATTCTTTGTCCAATTAATCTCAAGATTGGCACCATCCCTGACGGAGTAGAAGTTCTCGTTGTCAGTAATATAGTCACCTTCGGCAAAATAATCGAAGGTTAAGTAAGTGAAATCATCACCTCCTGCTAAGATTTCAATTGGACCTATAGACATCCACTCACTCCAGTTATCGCCATATCCTGTATCGGGATGGCCTAGCCAATATGCTTCAGTGTTGAAAACGCCTCGAGACTGAGGGAGCATAGGATGATCGCCATCTTTATCATTAATTACTGAACCATTCTCATTTCCATCATCATACCAAATTGGTTCTTCGAAGCCAGAGAAATCCTCAATGGCTAACAAATCAGGAATAGCATTTTGGATTTTGGTCTCTAGTTGGAAATCCGTTAGAGTATTACCAAAGTTCTGAACAATAATTTCGATATCTCTTTCACCTGATGCATACTTAAGTCCATTTTCCAGACTTACCCATGGTTCTTCAGCAACACCTGGATCGAAGAGATTTTTCACAGTAATCTGGAATTTTACTTCATCATTGGTTGCATCCGCATTATCATAACCATTAGGGTTGTTAAGAATCGTACTGATGTAGTATGTCTTATTATCGATAAAGTCCGCAGTTAGAGATACTTCCTCAATAGCTCCTGCGGCCATGTCGATGAAATTTAGATTCCGACTAACTGTCTCGGCCGGACCAAAAGCAACATCTGTCTTTAAAATCGAAATGTTGTCAAAGGCAAATCCATCAAATCCTCCGCCTTGGGATGAGCCATCAGGGCCCACACTACCCATCAAACCACTACGGAATCGGAATCGAATGTCAACAATTTCACCTGCGTATGGAGTCAAATCAATCTCATAATCACCACTATAGTTTGTCCATGGAGTAATTGTATAATCATTAAAATTCCCGTTGTAAGTGTTGTACTCTGGATCATTTCCAAAACCGTATAGTCGCAAGTATCGCTCATCATCCCATCCACCAGTGAAGAACACTTGTTCCCAACCATTTCCATCACTCCAGACATCAATTCCACACGAGTCTTCATACAGCCATCTCTCAACAACTGAATACTGCTCTGCAAGATAGAGTTCAAAGAATGAAGTACTACAAAATAAATCTACATCGATATGTGCAGCATCGGAATTAGTCAAGTCGACATTCTCGATAATGAATGCTTCATCCATGTTGTTATAGTAACCGGACTCATTATCATCACCTTGATAATCGATTCCAGCCCACATGTAAGTTGTGGGATTTGAATCGGCCTCCCACCAATCATCTGTTGCTGAGCCGTTTGCATCAACAGAGGCATTCCATTCCTCATGCCAAGAAGAAGAACCTTGTGCATATTCACCTGTATATGATTTCAAAGATATACTGCAAAGAGGACAATTTGTATCATCGATATTACCTTCAAAATCATTAGAATACACCAAGGTATCAGTTCCGCCAATTACTTCTTTCACTTCAAGATCAACATCTATAGAACCTGTAATTGGATTAAGACCTGTATTCTTTACTGTGACATTAACGAATCTTGTGCCTTCACCAATCATGGCTTGTCCGGTAGCAGGATCGTATGCAGCAGGTGCTATGGTAACTTCTGTGATTCCAACGTCTTCATTATCTAATGAGAGAATAGATAAGAAATCACCTGCGCCAGCCCAACCTTGAGTATCTAACCACATAGCACTATTAGCAAATCTGTAGGCTCTGTCTCTTTGTCCAATAACAATTTCAAAAGCACTGTCCTCGCCACCTGCCAATTGACCAGGAACAGCCATCGTTGGCCGGCGACCTACATCGAATGATAGAGAAGATAAATATCCAGTCCCACTTGGATTAGCAAGGATAATCTCCACTGAATTAATTTCACGTAGATTATCTAGGAAAAGATATGTTTGATTCTGGGCGGCTGAGTCCTGAACTCGAGTCAGCGTAAGTTCAGTTGGCACAAAGAAATCATAATGTCCGTCCCTATTAACATCGGAAATAGTTAGTGAAGCTCCCTTGAAATCGCCTAGATGCACATAGTTCTGTGTATTCCAATTGTTTCCAGATCTTGTAGCATACGAAATGTTTCCAGTTAGACCATCGACATGGGCAATTAGGTCAATTTCACCATTATCATCCGTATCTGCAATATCTATACCATCAATCGGATCACTTTGTTCTGTGTCAAGTTTGAAATTGTGTACAGCATTAGAAGTAGAATCAAGTGGATTAGGAAAAGTTCCTAGTGTGCAATCATACTCAAGAACTGTCATATTATCATGATGACCAGCTGCATACCCTACTGCAGCATTATATGGGGGAGTTCTGAGTAACCAAATGTCAAGGTCTTCACAATCACCAATTCCACCTCCTATTCCGCCACCTACAACGGTTTCGCCCCAATTTCCAAGGAAAAGATTAGTGTAAAGACCATTAGTCAATGGAACAGGAATGGTTTGTTGATTGGTGATTTGAGACGGATCAGGTCCTTTGTAAACCATAAGAAAATTGTTTGTGAACCCTCTATCGATGACATTCATAACAATGTCTGCATCACCATCTCCATCGATGTCACCAACATCCATATCCATTAGATAGGGATTGTCGACTGTAATAGGATCTGATGACGACCACTGATTAACACGCTCATTGCAATCACCCCAAAGAACCGTCAAATTTCCTGGAACATGAGGGCCACCTACAAATCGAATATTTTGTTGATAGTAAATCAAATCATTAGTTCCGTCGCCATCGACATCATCAATGTAAACTCTGACTCCATCAGCAGTACCCTCAAATCCAGCACGATATGAATCATTATTTGAGATAAAAACGTCTTGCCTGTCCCCAAAGCCTCCATTTCCATCATTATACAATGCACTGATGAAGTGACCCATGGAACTCGCTGCGGCAACATCATTGTCCCCATCACAGTCAAGATCTCCTATTGTGATGTAGGAAGGATCTCTCTGTACCGCATACTGAGTAATGTGTGAAGCAGATGCTGCTGGCACCAGAGAAAGCATTGGCGAGCTCAGCATTAACACGACGAGCAGAATAGATAATCTTCCTTCTCGAGAAGTTCTTGAAGCGTTCTTTGCGGTGGACATCATGCTAACGCGAATTTCAGTTGTCTCTTATGCCTTCGCCCGCATTGATTAAAGCAACTCCTTAGGAGTTGTAGCAAAAAAATGATGAAATAATACACAAAAGTCAGAGTAAATTTCCCATCAGTGTGACTCCAACCAACTCGGATTTGGAGCATAATGAGTCTCAATACCACCGTGAATTCGCTCTAACTTTCCTAGTAACCAAAGCCTATCTAGGAACATTTGTAGATCTATTCCTGAACGATTTATTTTCTCACCTATCAGAGCCTCAATAGAGCTAACTGACAATGAAGTGTGGCCATGTTCCCTAACCACTAAAGTCAAAATTAGTTGAATCCAAGCTTCAGCATGAGGGTCACCCGAAATATTGTCCGACAGAGGTTCTGGATTCTCCTCTAATTCATCGAGGAAAATACTAATCTCAGATAGATCTGGCTCCGTTCTATCGGGAACGCCAATTGCCTCCATTCCAACATTAATGTCCAAATCGCCAACAACTCTGACAATTGATGGTAATCTACTAGGATCAGGCGGAGGGCCTGGTAATTCTATTTCCTTCTTTGAATCTGATTCTTGAGCACTCCCTATATCGCGATTTGAAACTTCTTGGACAAATCCGATGTCACCTTCCATACCAATTCTTTCTCGGTAAAGATTGACCCAAGAGGGAGGTCCTTGGATAACTATCTCGATATCATGCTCGTTTGAGCGGAACGAGAAACGGATGTTGTCTTCGTCAGTCACGTATTCACCCACTGCGTCTAATGATTTGAACTTCAGTATTGAGAAAGATTGCGAAGAACTGTCTGGAGAATGCCTCCATTTCGATAATAATCCACTTCAACGGGAGTATCTAGACGAACTCTTGCTTCAAATTCGACAGCCTCGCCACTTTGCTTTGTAGCAGTCACAGTAATACTAGAAAGTGGTTCCAAATTAGCATGTGAAGGGATATCAAAAGATTCACTTCCGTCCAATCCAAGTGAGTCTGCATTCTCTCCATCGGGGAATGTTAGCGGGAGCACACCCATACCAACTAAATTCGAGCGATGTATTCTCTCGAACGAGGTAGCAATAACTGCCTTAACGCCTAGCAACAAGGTACCCTTGGCTGCCCAATCTCTACTACTGCCAGTACCATACTGAGTTCCTGCAAGAACTACCAAGGGTGTTCCAACTTCTTGATACCTCATACTAGCATCAAATACTGATGTCACCTCATTAGTTGGGAAATAGGTAGTGAGTCCCCCTTCAGTACCCGGGGCGATTTGATTGCGAATTCGGACATTAGCGAAGGTTCCTCGCATCATAACTTCGTGATTGCCTCGACGACTGCCAAAGGAATTGAAATCACGTGGCTCCACTCCCTTGGAGACGAGATATTGGCCAGCCGGGCCGTGATGAGGAAATGCACCTGCTGGACTGATGTGGTCAGTTGTAACCGAGTCGCCTAACTTTAGAAGAACACGCGCATCAACAACTGGTTCAATCGATTCTGGTTCGGCTTTAATTCCTTCAAAGAAAGATGGTAATCTGACATAAGTTGATTCATCAACCCAAGGATATAGTGCACTCTGGCTGCTCTCAACAGCATCCCATTTTGGTTCTTCAAGAATGTCAGAATATCTTTTCCTAAATATCTCTGGACTGATTGCAGACTCCATTGTAGATTTGATTTTCTCATCAGAAGGCCAAATATCTGCAAGCA
>Ga0208894_1001091_pt1 | contig 16934 bp, 15 predicted proteins | sample ETNtaG_12_FD_185752 | JGI IMG/M metagenome (GOLD analysis project Ga0208894, IMG submission 185752) | Marine microbial and viral communities from oxygen minimum zone, Eastern Pacific Ocean - ETNP201306SV49 (SPAdes) (version 2) | ecosystem: Environmental > Aquatic > Marine > Oceanic ... | reverse complement strand
GTAGCCAATTGTTCATAGGCTATCTGTTGAAATTTTTGAGACTAAAAAATACCTCTTCAAAGCCTGCGGGTGCATTGAGTCCAGACTTATTATTTTTGTCTGCATTAAAGATCGCGTTTTTGATTGCTAGCCAGGTGGATATCGCCAACATCAGTGGTGGCTCACCTACTGCCTTTGATTTGTGGATAGTATTTTCGTGGTTAGAAGCATTTGGCTTGATAATGACATTGAAATGTTCAGGAGTGTCGCCTATGGCTGGAATTTTATAGGTAGAAGCTCCGGTTGTTAGTAATTCCCCGGAATCACTCCACTTTAACTCTTCTGAGCATAGCCATCCCATGCCCTGAATAAAGCCGCCCACTATTTGTCCCATGTCTATGGCTGGGTTCAGTGATGCTCCGACGTCATGCAAAATATCGACTGCAAGTAACTTATATTCACCTGTCAGGCAGTCAACTATTACCTCGCTAACGCTCACGCCATAAGAGTAATAATAAAAAGGTCTGCCACTTTTTTTTGCTTCGTCGTAATAAATTTTCGGGGTCTTGTAGTAGCCGTTACTAAACAATTCCACTCTGTTAAGGTAGGCTAAGTTTATAAAATCATCAAAACTCATTTTTTTCTCACCAAGATAGACAAGCGACTTTATAAACTTAATATCGGATTCATCAATATCGAAATGATTCCTTGCAAAAGCGACCATATTGCTCTTAATTCTTATGCATGCTTCTCTTGCTGCCATGCCGTTCAGGTCTGACCCAGAAGATGCTGCGGTTGGCGATGTGTTTGGAACTTTAGCGGTACTAGTAGCAGACACCTTTACCCTTTCAAGATTAACCCCAAACTCGTCTGCAACGACTTGCGCTATTTTGATAAATAGGCCCTGCCCCATTTCCGTGCCGCCATGGTTTAAGTATATGCTGCCGTCTTTATATACATGAACCAATGCGCCAGCTTGGTTGAGCAAAGATGTCGTGAAAGATATACCAAACTTGACAGGTGACAGTGCCAGACCTTTTTTTAGGTATTGATTCTGCTGATTAAATTTTGCAACTTTCTTGCGACGCTTTTCATAACCAGAATCATCAACCAATTGAGTGGTAATTTCACTGATTATATTGTCTTCAACAACTTGCATGTATGGAGTGATGTTGTTGGATTTTTGTTGATAATAGTTGACCATTCTAACCTCTAGAGAGTCGACCTCTAAGTTGTAGGCAATTTCTTCTATGATATTTTCAATTGCCAACATCCCTTGGGGTCCGCCGAAACCCCTAAACGCGGTATTTGAAACAGTGTTGGTTTTACATAAATAACCACGAAAACTGGCGTTTGGGAGGTAGTAGGCGTTGTCTGCATGGAATAAGGTGCGCGCGACTATGGCCTTTGACAGGTCAAGCGAATAACCACAGCGCGCAGAGAAATCTATCTTGATGCCCTGGATTTTGCCTTTGTTGTTGTAGCCGACCTCATATTTGACAACAAAATCATGGCGCTTGCCTGTCATTAGAATGTCATCCCTTCTCGGCAATCTGGCCCTTACTGGTTGGCGCGATTGTTGTGCTAATATTGCACAAATACAGGCTAGCTGAGATGAGTCTGTTTCTTTGCCTCCAAAGCCGCCTCCCATTCTACGAGTAACGACCTCGATGGCGTTATGAGGGACGTTCAGTACATGCGCCACTAGATGTTGGACCTCGGTCGGATTTTGGGTCGATGAATGAACCACCATCTCGTTGTCTTCAGTTGGTACTGCAAGGGCTACCTGACCTTCTAAATAGTAATGCTCTTGGCCACCGATTGTCAATTCGCCAGTTAACTTATTAGTGGCTGAATTGATGGCCTTCTCAGCGTCCCCGATATTTACTTCAAGCGGGCTGTCAAGAAAACTTTTCTTGGACATCGCCTGATCGATTGTTACGATAGCATCTAGTTCTGTTATCTTGGCCTTAACAAGGGCGGCAGCTTTTTGTGCGTTTTCATGAGAATCCGCTAAAACTGCAGCTATCGCTTGGCCATGAAACAAAACTTCATCTTGCGCCAGTAAAGGTTCGTCATGCATTATCGGGCCAATCTTTAAGTGCTCGATATCTTGTGCTAACAAAACACTATGAACTCCGAGCGCTTGTTGGGCTCTTTCAGTATCTATAAGTTTGATCTTGCCATGAGCAATATCACTTAAGACAAAAGCCACATGTAGCGTCCCTTCAGGTGCTGGCATATCATCAATATAGGTGGCACTGCCTTGGACATGCATATGGGCGCTGTCATGAGCGATCGGTCGACCGACAATATCTTTTGCGCTCACTGTTAAATTGTTTTTCGCAATATTGATAGCGCCCTAAGCCTCCATATAAAAACTTTCAATGCTGGTCTCTGCTAGGTTTGCTATCGCCTCTCCTTTGATTCCTAGAACAGATTTTTTTACGAGGTTGGCTGAGACCTGTAAACGGTACTCTGCAGAAGCGCGGACATCGCTGAATGGGGAAAATTCTTCTTTTAATGCGACATAAGCTTTCTGGGCCAAATCCTCTTTATCCCAGTAATCTAGCAAAACCTGTTCCAGTTGTTCGGCTCTTTGTGGTATACCTGACATGCCACCAAATGCAACCCTGACTGACTTAGGCTGACTATCCCGCAAACTAACATTCATAGCCATACACACAGCGGAGATGTCGTCTTCATATCTTTTTGATATTTTGTGGGTAATTAATCGCTCCATGGAAGTGGGCTTGGGAATGGTAATGCTTTCAATAAACTCTCCCTCTTCAAGGGCAGTTTTTTTATATCCAATAAAAAAATCTTCCAGTTTCACTGAACGTATAGTTGATTTTTTTCTTAGCTTTAACTTTGCCTCTAGCGCAATCAACACAGGCGGCATGTCACCAATTGGAGAGGCGTTAGCAATGTTGCCACCGATTGTTGCCCAATTTTTAATTGGAAGTGAGGCGAAGCGATGCAAAAAACCCTCCAATTCTGGCCAATATTTTATTAGGCTAGAAGATGCGTCGCGATAAGTTACCGCAGAGCCTATCTCTAATTTTGACTTTTCATCATTTATAACATTTAATTCTTGCACCTGAGAGATGTTGATGATGTGGTCGAACTCTCTTGTTGATTGCGTAATCTCAAGATTCAAATCGGTTCCACCTGCTAATATTGTTGCCTGAGGATTATTACCTAAGAGTTTCGCCAAATCTTTCAAACTTATAGGAGCATCGTAATGAATATTGCTTCCATTGCCATTGTAACTCAAGCTAACTTTTTGGTCTTTATTTAAACTTGCAAGTGTCTGCTTAATTTTGGTTTGATTTTTAGTGTAGTAGTCGGCAGCATTATCCGCTTTATTGTTGATCGAAGAAAAGGCCGCATCAATGATTGGCTTGTAGCCAGTGCATCGACACAGGTTGCCAGACAATCCTTCGTTGATTTTGGTGATGTTCAATTTATCCTCGTTATGGTACATGGCAAATAACGACATCACAAAACCGGGCGTACAGAAGCCGCACTGGGAGCCATTTTCAGTTACCATCGCCTGTTGCACGGGATGAAGTCTTTCGCCTTCCGTCAAACCTTCAACAGTGACTAAATGTTTACTTATTATGCTACTTGCAAGCGCTATACAGGTATTGATGCTTTTATACTGCACAGTTTGCCTATTTTCTCTAGTAACCAGTTCACCGACCACCGCCGTACAGGCACCGCAATCTCCAGCGGCGCAACCCTCTTTAGTACCGACAAGATTGTTGTTTCGTAACCATTGCAAGACGGTAGTATTTGGGTTTATTGCGCCAAGTTCAGTAGGCGTTGTATTTTGATTCAGTAATAGATACACTAGCTCCCTCTATAGGTCGAATAACTGAATGGAGAAATTAATAGTGGTACATGGTAATTTTCATTTTCATCACTGATATAGAAGCGAATCACTACATCTTTTAGAAAATGGCAGTCAATGTTATTAGAGTTAAAATACTCATCAACTGCGAACTCAAGCTCGTAGCAAGCGGCAGAAAATTCTGCTCCAGATAATAACGGTTCATCACATCGACCGTCTGAGTTTGTTTGTGCTGAATTGATTAGGACTGAATCTAGGCCCTCTCTGCGATATAAATTAATATCTACACCTTGAGCAGGCCTACCTATACTGGTGTCCAAAATATGTGTCGTTAGTTTTCCCATATTTACTCCCTTATTTTATTTTTTATAGGCGCTCTGGCCTAATATATACACCTCATTAACTAGTCTATCATCACCCAGCATCATTAAACAAAACAATAAGTCACTAATGTTGGTGACTGTTTGTATTTTTTGCGTGATCAGGTCGGTTGCATTTAGATCAAGCACGATAAAATCTGCCTCTTTATCGGATTCAAAGTTGCCAATACGATTATCAACACCTAATACCTTGGCGGCAGCCAAAGTGGTTAAGTAAAATGCCTTCACTGGATCCAAATTATAGCCATTTAGCCTGCAGACTTTATAGGCTTGGCTCATAACGTTAAACATCGAGAAACTGTCCCCACCTCCAACATCTGAAGCCAGAGCCACATCTATGCCGTAACTCTCTAGTTCGTCAAGAGCAAACAAGCCGCTCCCTAAAAAAAGGTTTGATGTTGGGCAAAGGGCCGCCTTGGAGGAGGTCTCCGCCATACGTTTATACTCTTCAGCTGTGTTATAAATACAGTGACCAAATACCGAGCTTGGTCCTGAGAGTCCCAGTTTGTCGTATACATCAAAATAATTCCTAGACTTGGGGTAGAGTTCTTTCACCCAGGCTATTTCTTCATTATTCTCGTTGAGATGAGTTTGTAACAGCACACCAGGGTGCTCTGTTAATAATTTTGCAGCTTGAGTTAGTTGACCCTCAGTTGATGTGGGTGCAAACCTTGGAGTCACCGCATAACTCAGGCGTCCTTTATTGTGCCATTTTTCAATAAGAGATTTTGAGTCGGCATAGCTACTATCAATATCGTCACATAGATCAGCTGGGGCGTTTCTGTCCATCATAACTTTTCCAGCAATCATGCGCATATTTCTTTTTTCGGCCGCAGTAAAAAAAACATCGACAGATTGTTTATGAGAAGTGCAAAAAGTCATCGCTGTTGTGGTTCCATTTTTAATCAATTCGTCAAGAAATAATTCTGCAATCATGGCCGCATATTCATTATCAGAAAACTTCTGCTCTTCTACAAAAGTGTATTTGTTTAGCCACTCTAACAAACTCGTACCGTAAGAACTGATGGCCTTGTATTGCGGGTAATGAATATGAGAATCGATAAAACCAGGCATAATCAAACTATCTATAAAATTCACCATAGAACCCTCAGAGTTATAACGAACAGAGAGTTCGGCGTAATCCCCGACTTCTACAATTCTTTCGCCTTTTACTACCATTAAGCCGTCTTCATGGTAGACAGGTTCGATGCCGCCGCTAGTTTCAATGCAATGGAAAATTGAACCCCGATATAGGTTATAGTTAGTCATTACCCTGTTCAAACCAAATCTTGAGTTTCTCTCTCTCAGCAGAGGTGATATTGGTTTTATTGTTAAATGGCATAGAGTTTGTTGCTACAGTCCGCTGATAAATTAGATCCTTGTTGGCAATAATCTGATCCTTAGTGTCTAGCATGAAGCCACTAGGAGGAGCAACAAAAACGTCGTCGGTTGGATTTTTTGAGTGGCAAGTGGTGCATCGCTGATTCACAATATCCACCACCTCAGTCATACTAACTGTAGTGGTATTTTCAAACTTATTTTGGCTTGGTGACAAGACATAAACCAACACTATAATAGCTAAAATAATTACTCCGATTAGGCTGTTTGTTGCCTGTCCTACCCCCCTTAAATTGAAATAGTGACGTATTAGGACCAAAATACCAATAACTGCAACCAGTACCAACCATCCATACGAACCGCTATAGAGTCCTGGATAGTGACCACTAATCATCGTAAAAACGACAGGAAGAGTAAAGTAATTATTGTGTCGCGACCGGATAAAGCCCTTCATGCCTAAATCTTTACTTACTTGAGTTTTATCGACACAGGCGGATACCAGCTTTTTTTGCACTGGAATGATGACGAAAAAAACATTCGCTACCATGATAGTTCCAATCATTGCGCCAATTTGCATATAGACCGCTCTTGGGTTAAAGATATTGCTATACAGGTAGGCACTTAGAGTAATAATAGCAAACAGAATGGCTATAAAAATAGTCGACTGGTTGACCAAATTCGACTTACACATCAAATCATAAATAAGCCAAATAATTAACAAGCCTAGTAGACTTAATCCGACTCCATATAAAGGCAATATTAAACTTTCGGAGTTCAACAAATAGGTGCTAGCATTGAAATAATAAATGACCGCTAGAAGCAGTATTCCTGTAATCCAAGTGAAATAAGCCTCCCATTTAAACCAATGCAACGGTTCGGGCAGGTTTTGCGGATATTTTTTATATTTCTCTAAGTAATAGAACCCGCCACCATGGACAGCCCATAAATGACCTGCAATATCATCCCTATTGCCAACTCTGTTGAGTTTATTCTCTAACCAATTAAAATAAAAAGATGCTCCAATCCAGGCAATACCCACAATAATGTGGAGTAATTTGAGTGACACACTTATCCAATCAAGTAGGTATATTTTCATCATAATTCAAACTCTATCGAAATGTCAGTGTCTTTTATAGGATAAACGATACATTGTTCTAGTTTGTCAGATTCAGCAGTATACTTCCTATCTATGACAACAAAATTAGCATCATCTTTAATGCTAATCAGAGGGAAATGCCAAACCCCTCTTGCATAGTTTATGCCCTGCTCGCCACTACTGATGAATACTTCAATATCGTTAATTCTCGGTCTGGCAGAAGCTGGTGCAACAACCACTAAAAATGGCGTATCGTCTCTAGGTATAAAGGCTTGAGAGAAGAAGGGATGTTTTTCCAACATTTCAATCTTTAGAGGGAATAGTCTCTTTTTGGCGATAAAAATATTTAGTGCTGTCTTTCCACTATCTTCCTGAGTATCAATTTCAGCTAAGTCTGGATATTTTTTTGCATACCCGTCATTAATAATCTCATAATCTTTATTTTCACAACTAATCACCTGTCCAAACTGACTAAAACTTTCGGCTGTAAGTTTTTTTGGGGTAAGGATCATCTTATTCATTAATCGACAAATTCTCCTATCATTTTTAATCTAGCAATACCGCCGTCAGGAAATATATCGATACGGATATGGGTTATAGGGTTTTGGTGTAACAGCTCCTGACTCTTGAAGACATGAACTTGATTCATTTCTAATTTTTTCCTGCTAACAAGTTCTGTCCATGAACTGCTTTGATTGATAATTAAATCTTCATCAGTCTCATCAGTACAGGTAGTAGAAATAGAAAATGTATCTGGATAATTGCCTTTAAAAAATTTTGTATCAACAACTATCTCGTCAACAATAGCTGGCCTTGATAGCGCAACGATGCCCCAGTCATTTCCAGGTTCTCGGCGCCTTCTCGTTTCCCATCCATCTGCCATGCTTAACGACTCATGTTCTGCCAGAATGTTGTTTAAACAACCAAAATGTTCATCATTTGCAAAAACTGCTCTGGCGCCATTTTGTTGAGAAATGACATTAGTCCCTTTGACTTTATAAGAGTTTTCATCAGTACAAATATTACCGTATGCTCTGAGCCTTGCAATACCGCCGTCAGGATGCAGGGTTAGCTTTAGGTGAGTTACTGGTTGTTGAGAATTAGAAGTAAAAATATTATTAAAATCGCCTTGAAGTTTTTCTTGGCCTAATAATTCAAACCATTCAACAGTTGAACCATCAACAACTCTATCGTCTGTAAAGCCGCTAGGAGCACAACAACCCATTATTGATATTGCTGGTGCGTAATTACCGGTAAAGTGACTGGTGTCTATATTAAAGTCATTTATTACTGACTTAGATCCAAGCCTTATGTAACAAAAGTCATTCTTGCCATCACGCCTTCGTCGACTTTCCCAGCCATCCATCCATTTGCCATTCTCGTCGTACTTGTCGTCAATAAAAACCGCCTCACTGGATTGAAGCATACGACAAGATTCAGCAAAAAATTCATCACTGCAATAAATTACTTTGCTACCTAAATCGCTACTTGCAATATTCAATTTTCCATCATGCTGCATAAATTTCCTTAATTCTAAGCCAAGCAATTTTGTTAATCTCATTTAAAGCGTTGCCTCTTTCTTGCTGAACTGAATTTTCTTGTCGTTTTCTGAAGTTAGCTAGAATTTCAGTTTTATCTTTCTCTTTTACTGCCATAATAAAAGGAAAATTGAACTTGGCATAATATTTTTCGTTAAGTTCTTCAAATAACTTAACTTCATTCTCACTACAGTCACTCAAACCTGCTGAGTTTTGTTCATTCTTTGAAAAGTCAGTCAATTCATCTCTTTGTGCTTTTTTACCGGCCAACATTGGATGAGCCTTAATCAAACTATCTTGTATATCTCGATCTGCTTGCAACATAATTTCACTTATAAGTTGATGAAATAATTCGAGATTATTATATTTTGTATCGGACAAAACCTCTGCCAAAGCTTGCTCAACAAAACAGGGGGTATGTTCATATAGGCTATCAAAAATCTTTAAAAATTCTTTTGCAGAGTGCTTAGCTAGGTCTGCTGGGGATTTCATAGTTCTTATTTAGTTGAAAAATTTTCATACCAATGCTCAGATATCTGTTTGCGAGTACAAAACCAAACATCATCAAAGGTACTAACATATTCTAAAAATCTTCGCATCGCCAAAATTCTCCCAGGTCTTCCCAAGATACGGGCGTGCATCCCTATCGACATCATTTTTGGATGAGTTTTGCCTTCCAAATATAGCGCATCAAAACTATCCTTCAGGTAATTAAAAAACTGATCCCCAGAGTTAAATCCCTGTGGAGTGGCGAACCTCATATCATTCACATCAAGGGTATAAGGGATCACTAAATGCTTGTCTTCTTCACTCTTACCTTCAACCCAATATGGCAAGTCATCATCGTAACTATCACTGTCATATAGAAAGCCGCCCTCTTCAATCACCAATCTTCTTGTGTTTGGACTATTTCTTCCGGTATACCATCCGATTGGGCGTTCACCTAAAACATCTCTCAACAAAGATATACAGGCATCCATATGCTCTCGCTCCGTCTTTTCGTCAATAAATTGATAATCTATCCAACGCAAACCATGGGCGCAAATATCGTAACTCTCTTTAACCAAATAATCCGCCAACTCGCGGTTACGAGCAATTGCCATAGCAACAGCAAAAATGGTTATAGGTATTTCAAACTCTCTGAATAAGCGCAGTATTCTCCAGACCCCTGCTCTTGAACCATATTCATACAGCGATTCCATACTCATATGTCTCACGCCTTTATAAGGTTTTGCCGCAACTATTTCAGATAGGAAGGCCTCAGAAGACTTATCTCCATGCAAAATGCAATTTTCACCGCCCTCCTCATAATTAAGCACAAACTGCAATGCAACTTTGGCTTTTTTCGGCCAATTCGGATGAATTGAATTACTACCATAACCGGTCATATCACGAGGGTAATGGCTGAGATTTTCTATTATTTTTTTATCCATCGCTATCTTGGGTTAATTGAAGTATAGTTGTTGCTTTTATTAACTTAAACATAAAGTTTAATGATTCTATGATAATAAATAAATAAAAATTGACATATTTTTTTGACAAAAATTACAGACAGGAATAGAATATCATCAACTCGGGTATTTGTTTTATTAATGTTAAAAATCAAAACCCCAAAGTTGAAATACAAAATAACTTATGCCCGTCTCTAGTAAAAGATGTTTTTCTGTCTTTTTTTGACTATAGATTAATGATTAGATAATAAGAAACTATAAAGGAGAGTAAATATGAAACACACGGAAAGCTCGCGATTAGGTGAGTTAATTAAAAAAACAAGCCTAGCTTTGATTGCTGGTGCATTTGTCTTATCTACAACAATAGCGCAAGCTGACATTAAGCCTGCTGTTGTTTATGATATTGCAGGCAAGAATGACAAGTCTTTCAATGAGTCAGTTTTCAATGGAGTTACAAAATTCATGAATGATACTGGTATTGCTGTTACTGAACTTGAACCAACAAATGCGTCTCAGGTTGAGCAAAGCCTTAAAAAACTTGCACAGCGTGGCTATGAGCCAATTGTTGCAGTAGGTTTTGGCATGTCCAATGCCGTTGCTGCTGCTTCTGAGGCATATCCAGATACTCAATTTACGCTAATTGATGGCTGGGTTATGGCGCCAAATGTACAAATGGTTCTTTATAAAGAACACGAAGGATCTTTCTTGGTTGGTATTATGGCTGCAATGGCTTCAGAGTCTGGCACTGTCGGCTTTGTTGGTGGAATGGACATTCCACTCATTAGTCGCTTTGAGTGCGGCTATAAGCAAGGTGTAGCATATCAAGATAGTTCTGTGAATGTTTTGGCTAACATGACTGGTTCAACTCCTGCTGCTTTTGGCAACCCTTCGAAAGGTGGCGAACTAACTCGCAGCCAAGTTGAAGCTGGTGCAGATGTAGTATATGCTGCTGCTGGTGGAACTGGAATTGGTGTATACCAAACTGCTGCCGATATGGGTGTGTTAGCTATCGGTGTTGATGACAACCAAAACTACATGCAGCCAGGAACAATGCTTACTTCCATGTATAAATTAGTGGGGGATGCTGCTTATGATAGTTATGAAGCCGCGATGAATGGCACTTGGGATCCTGCAATGAGAGTTTTAGGTCTTGCTGAAAATGGAGTTGGTTATGCTATGGATGAATACAATGCTGACTTAGTTTCTGCTGAGATGATTGCCGCTGTTGAAGCTGCAAGAGATGCCATTATTGCTGGTGATATAGTAGTTCATGACTATACGAGCGATAATACCTGCCCTCTATAATTAGCAGTTTTTAACCTTTAGAACATCCGGTCCTAGACCGGATGTTTTTTTTTAAACTATAATAAATTTATATTTCTTGGTTAAAAATATCTATGGCTAAGTCAAACATTGCTATTGAGCTAACTGATGTTGATAAGCATTTCGGTGCCGTTCATGCAAATGACAAAGTCAGCCTTAGCGTTAAATCCGGAACTATACATGGTATTGTCGGCGAAAATGGTGCAGGTAAGTCGACCTTGATGAGTATTTTGTATGGTTTTTATCAGTCAGATTCTGGCCAAATTAAAGTTTTTGATAAAGAGTTTAGAGCCACAAGTTCCAAACAATCAATTGAGGCTGGAATCGGTATGGTTCATCAACACTTTATGTTTGTCGATAATTTCACTGTTCTAGAAAATGTCATACTAGGTAGCGAAGGTGGAGCTTTAATATCTGAAAGCCTAAGCAAGGCTCGAGTAGAACTAACAAGACTTGCAAAAGAGTACGGATTAGAAGTTGAATTGGATGTTGCAGTAGAAGAACTATCCGTTGGCATGCAGCAGCGAGTTGAAATATTAAAAGGGCTTTATAAGGGTGCAAAAGTTCTAATCCTTGATGAACCAACAGGAGTATTGACTCCTCAAGAGTCAGACGAATTATTTCGAATATTTGAAGCACTTAAGAAACAAGGTGTCACAATTATATTAATCACTCATAAACTTCGTGAAATTATGAGTATCACTGATTATGTATCTGTCATGCGGGCAGGAAAAATGGTAGCACATCGTCAAACAAGTGAAACTAATCCTGAAGAATTAGCAGAATTAATGATTGGTCGAAAAGTTTTACTAAATATTGTTAAAACTGAAGCAAAAAGTGGTAATCCTCTTCTAATCGCCAATAATCTTGAAATATATAATGAGCAAGGAATTAAGCGAGTTTCAGAAGTTAGTTTTGAGGCACGCTCTGGCGAAATACTTGGAATTGCTGGGGTCACTGGCAATGGTCAGGGCACTCTTTTAAAAGCACTAGCAGGAATATTGCCATTATCAAAAGGTAGTATTGAAATATTAGGCGAAACTATTTCTCCTAAGAGACATCTTAACCCTCAAGAGTTACGTAATCTAGGGGTAGCACATGTCCCTGAAGATCGTCAAAAAATGGGAATGATTGCAGATTTCAGTGCCAGTGAAACTGCACTTTTAGGCTATCAAAATGACAAAGAAATTAACCAAGGTGTTTGGCTCAAACGATCATCAGTTAAAGCTAACTGCGAATCAATAATGGAGGCGTTTGATGTTCGCCCTACAAATCCAGACTTAAAGTCATCCAACTTTTCAGGTGGCAATCAACAAAAACTTATTTTAGCCAGAGAATTTGAACGTGACCCAGAGGTTTTGATTATTGGTCAACCCACTCGCGGAGTCGATATTGGTGCTATTGAATTTATAAGAAAGCGCATCATAGATATGAGAGATGCAGGTAAAGCAATTATTTTAATTTCAGTGGAATTAGAAGAAATCATGTCAATCAGTGACCGAATCATTGTTATGTGTGATGGTGAAATAACTGGCACTGTTGATGTGTCAGATGCTGATGAAGCAACACTTGGAATGATGATGGCTAACGCTTTACCTTCTGATAAAAAAATCACGGAGGCACAATTATGACTCGTGATAGAAGATTAGCATGGATTAATGGCTTGTTACTGCCACTCTTTAATGTCTTAACTGCCTTCTTGGCAACTGCTATCGTATTTATTCTAATTAATGTTAACCCGATTGAGGCAACTAAAATTCTAATTTATGGAGCCTTTGGTTATGAAGAGGGAATTGGATATACATTGTATTATACAACCAACTTTATTTTTACTGGTTTGGCAGTAGCCGTTGCATTCCATGCAGGACTATTTAATATTGGTGGCGAGGGTCAAGCTTATATTGGTGGTCTTGGTACTGCTCTAGTTGCCTTATATATTGACCCAACCCTTAGCGCTTGGCTGATTATTCCATTAGGTATATTTGGCGGTCTTCTGTTTGGAGCTATGTGGGCTATCATTCCAGCATACTTACAGGCCTATAGGGGCAGTCATATTGTTATCACAACCATTATGTTTAATTTCCTAGCTTCAGCCTTGATGGTTTATTTATTGGTTCATGTTCTTCGAGAGATGGGTCAAATGTCTCCTCAGAGTAAAGACTTTCCAGACTCCGCATGGATACCTTTCGTTCATGAAGTATTTGCTGGAATGGGAATTAAAATTGCTCAATCGCCACTGAATTTGTCAATCTTTATCGCCTTAATTTTTTCAGCTTTAGTTTGGTTCTTTCTTTGGCATACTCGCTGGGGTTTTGCTATTCGTGCTACAGGAAAAAGCAACGATGCTGCTGTATACAGTGGTATAAACCCAAAAAAAATTATCATAGTAACAATGTGTATTTCGGGCGCTTTAGCGGGCTTAGTTGGAATAAATGAACTTATGGGCGTCCAACATAGATTGTTGTTAGATTTTAATTATGGCTATGGATTTGGCGGGATAGCTGTAGCTCTAATGGGTCGAAATCACCCTATAGGAATAATAATTGCAGCACTTTTGTTTGGCATACTTTACCAAGGTGGAATGGACCTGGCATTTGAAATGCAAAATGTTTCCCGTCATATCATAGTAGTTATGCAAGGCCTCGTAATTCTTTTTTGTGGTGGCTTAGAATATTTATATAGGCCATTATTGATTCGCTTTCTAGCACCGATTGAGACATAATAATGAATGACTTATTGTTAAATCTTATATTGACATTGGACGCTGCATTTAGGGTCTGTGTACCACTTATTTTTGCCTCTATGGCTGGCTTATTTGCTGAGCGCTCGGGAGTAGTCGATATTGGTCTTGAAGGTAAACTTCTGATGTCAGCTTTTATCGCCGCTAGTGCGGCATCTGTATTTGGCTCTCCATGGATTGGTTTATTGTTTGCTATATTTGCATCATGCATCTTTGCTATGATTCATGGTCTCGCTTCTATAACTTTTAAAGGAAATCAAATAGTGAGTGGCGTTGCAATTAATATCTTAGCTTCAGGACTTACTATGATTCTGACTTTGGCTTGGTTTAATAGTGGTGGAATAACTCCAAACCTTCAAGGAAATGAGAGATTTCTTTCTATTACACTTCCTGGGGTTGACATTATTGATTACATTCCTATCCTAGGCGTTATCTATAGAGAATTAATTAGTGGTCATAATGTTTTGGTCTACCTAGCATTTGCAACTGTTCCACTTGTTTGGTGGGTTGTATATCGAACTCGATTTGGTCTTCGATTACGAGCTGTTGGAGAAAATCCCAAGGCTGTCGATACTGCTGGTTTATCTGTAGAAGGACTTCGCTTCAAGGCCTTGCTTATAGGAGGGATTTTGTGTGGTATCGGTGGCGCTTATATTGCAATCGCTCATAATGCGCAGTTCACTAAAGAAATGACTGCTGGACAAGGATTTATAGCTTTGGCAGCACTTATATTCGGAAAGTGGCACCCATATAGAGTTTTGGCTGCTTGTTTCTTGTTTGGCTTTTTAGATGCCCTAGCTGTAAGACTACAAGGAGTAGTTCTTCCTGCTATTGGTGAAGTTCCAGTACAATTTATTGAGGCTATACCTTACCTATTAACTGTCATCTTGTTGGCTGGTTTTATTGGAAAAGCGATACCTCCAAAAGCCTCAGCACAGCCATATATTAAGGAATTATAGATATGAGTGAATCAAACTACATTGCAGCAACAAAAGAAGCCATGAATAAGGCCTATGTGCCCTACTCTAAATACCCTGTAGGCGCATTAATAGTTACTGATAAAGGAAACACTTATACTGGCTGTAACGTAGAAAATGCCAGTTATCCTTTGGGAAATTGCGCTGAAGCATCTGCTATTGCTTCGATGGTAATGGCGGGCGAACAGAAAATTAAATTGATTTATGTTATGAGTAAAAATGATAAAGGAGGATCGCCTTGTGGTGGCTGCCGTCAACGCATAAGGGAGTTTTCCGATGCCAATACACAGGTCATCCTGTGTTCACCTGATGGTGTTCAGCAACGTCTAGCTCTTACTGACTTATTACCTTATTCATTTGGGCCAGAGTATTTGTCATGAGTCAGGTTGATGACTGTGTAAAGATTATTGTTAAATCTGCAAAAGATTTTTCTCCCAAAGTAGGTTTAATTTTGGGTTCTGGCTTAGGTCAATTTTGTGACACTGTTGAAGTCGTTGCAAATATTAACTTTAGTGAATTACCGGGCTTCCCTGTTGCTGGCGTAGGAGGTCATGCTGGCAAGTTATTGTTGGGGCAAGTTGGCCCTACCAATGTAATTATTCTGCAAGGTCGGGCTCATTACTATGAAAAAGGCAAGGCTGACGCAATGGCTACAGCTATCGAAACTCTTAAGGCTATAGGTTGTCAATCTTTAGTAATAACTAATGCAGCTGGAAGTTTGATTTCTGAAGCTACACCGGGCAGTGTAATGTTGATAACTGATCACATTAATATGACTGGAGTTTCGCCTTTATTTGGTGTTGAAAGCAATCAACGCTTTGTAGACATGGGCGAAGCTTACAGTAATGACTTAAATAATGCAATGCGCTCCGCTGCCAAAGTTAGAAATATTAATTTGCATGAAGGCGTCTATGCCTGGATGAGTGGACCTCAATTTGAAACTCCTGCAGAAATTCGTGCAATCAAATCTTTAGGCGCAAGTGCGGTCGGCATGTCTACTGTGCCAGAGGTTATTCTGGCTCGCTATCATGGCCTACCTTTGTGCGTCCTGTCAGTAATTACTAACTATGCAGCAGGAATGAGTGAGGCAACTCTTAGTCATGAACAAACAATTTCTTTTGCAAGCCAAGCCGCTGATACTGTAGAGTCATTACTAATAACTTATATTAATAGCCAAATATAATTGAAATGAATACTAATAAACAAAATACTAAAAGTTCAGTTATCGACAAAGAAATGGCTAAGCATGATAAAAAAATTATTTCTTATCCAAGTATCAATTTGGTTGACACTCCTGAAGCTGATTTCAATATAAAGCGCAACCCCGGAATAGAATTCAATATAGACAGGATTTCAAATATTACGGTCAACAGAAGTGCTGTAGAGCGTCGCTGTGCGAGCTATGCAGTTCGTCGCAGCATTAAAAAGCAACAACAAGCCGCATGGCTACTAAAAGCCATAAGTTTGATTGACTTAACGACACTTTCAGGCGATGACACAGAGTCTCGCGTTAAACGTCTTTGTGGTAAATCAAAAAGACCATTAAGTCCTCAATTAATTAAGAGTTTAGATATTGAATCACTAAATCTCAGCGTTGCAGCTGTATGTGTTTATCATGATATGTTAAAGACAGCACATCGAGCCTTAAAAGGTTCCAAAGTAAAATTAGCGGCAGTATCAACTGGCTTTCCTGCAGGGCTTTCACCACTCCCTTTGAGGTTGCAAGAGATTGAATATTCAGTCGCCTCTGGCGCTGACGAGATTGATATCGTAATCTCTCGTCGACACGTTCTGGAAGGTAAATGGACAGAGTTATATGAAGAAGTTAAATCTTTTAGAGATAGTTGTGGTGAAGCACACATGAAAACTATACTGGCTACAGGCGAACTCGGCAATCTAAGTAATATTGCCAAAGCCTCTCAGGTATGTATGATGGCTGGGGCTGACTTTATCAAGACTTCCACAGGAAAGGAGCCTGTCAATGCAACCCTCCCTGTGAGTCTGGTGATGACAAGGATGATTCGCAGTTATTACGAAGAAACCGGCTATTCCATTGGCTTCAAGGCTGCAGGCGGTATCAGTGATAGTAAAACTGCACTCACCTATATGACAATGATTAAAGAAGAGTTGGGAAGACGCTGGCTAGAGCCTGACCTTTTCCGTTTTGGCGCTTCAAGTTTACTTGGCGATATTGAACGCCAACTTGATCATTTTGCTAGTGGCTATTACTCAGCCTCATACCGTCACCCGTTAACT
>Ga0208894_1001090_pt1 | contig 16947 bp, 16 predicted proteins | sample ETNtaG_12_FD_185752 | JGI IMG/M metagenome (GOLD analysis project Ga0208894, IMG submission 185752) | Marine microbial and viral communities from oxygen minimum zone, Eastern Pacific Ocean - ETNP201306SV49 (SPAdes) (version 2) | ecosystem: Environmental > Aquatic > Marine > Oceanic ... | reverse complement strand
CAAGAGCTTCAGTCACTTATTCGGAATAATTAACTATGAAGAATCATAACCTGCCTGATACACAAAACACAACTGATGTAAGAAATATTGTTATTAATGAAGTTGGCATCAGGGATATTATGCACCCGATTAAATTTATTAATCGTGAACAAAAATCTTGTTCAACAGTTGCAAATTTTACTATGACTGTGGGTTTGCCTTCAGAAGTTAAAGGTACTCACATGTCAAGATTTGTTGAAGTACTTAATGAAGTTGAATGCAGTTTCTCTACACAAACCTTTCTTGATTTAGTTAAGACAGTGGCTCAAAAACTTAACTCCGATAGTGCACATGTAGTTGTAACTTTCCCATTTTTTCGAAAAAAATCCGCGCCAATCTCTGGCGTTGAGAGTTTGATGGATTATCATGTAACTCTTAGTGGAGCAGTAGAGAGTGATAAAGTTGATTTGTCTCTCAAAGTGGTTGTTCCAGTTACAAGCCTTTGTCCTTGCTCAAAAAGCATATCAAAGTATGGAGCCCATAATCAAAGATCACATATTACGATTGAGGCTAAAGCAAGCAAAGGGAATGATTTATATATAGAGGACTTAATTGATTTGGCTGAAGAGAAAGCCTCTTGTGATCTTTATGCAGTATTAAAAAGAGAAGACGAGAAGGTTGTTACAGAGAGAGCTTATGACAATCCAGCCTTTGTTGAGGATGTCGTCCGGGATATTGCATTGGAACTTAACCAGAATGAAAAGATTGGTTATTATGTTCTTGAATCAGAAAATTTTGAGTCAATACATAATCACTCGGCCTACGCCTTGATTAGAAAACATAAATAAAGACAATGAAATACAATACTGATAATGTTCGAATTACATCTAGCGCACCGATGGTGTCACCAAATGTTTTAATCGAAAAATATCCCTTAACTGAAAATGCTTCGCAAGATATTTTTACTGCTAGGCAAACCATTAAAAATATCCTTTTTGGTGAAGATAAGCGTCTTATGGTGCTTGTAGGTCCTTGCTCAATACACGACACTAAAGCTGCAATTGAATATGCAAAAAAACTTGCAAAACTCAGTGATGAACTAAAAGAAGATCTTTATATTGTGATGCGGGTTTATTTTGAAAAACCAAGAACAACAGTTGGCTGGAAAGGATTAATTAATGACCCTTATTTAGATGAAAGTTTTGATATTGATAAGGGATTAGCAACTGCCAGAAAACTACTTTCAGATTTAGCTGAAATTGGTATGCCTGTTGGTGTTGAATATCTTGATGTTTTGACGCCACAGTATATATCCGATTTGATCTCATGGGGTGCAATAGGCGCAAGAACTACTGAGAGTCAATCACACAGGGAATTAGCTTCTGCTCTTTCCTGTCCTGTTGGCTTTAAGAATGGCACAAGTGGTTCTTTAGATATTGCAATCGATGCTATAACTGCAGCTAATAGTCCTCATCATCTCCTATCAGTTAATAAAGATGGTGGTATTAGTCACTTTACATCTATGGGTAATGATACTGCGCATATTATATTAAGGGGCGGCAAGAGTGGTACAAACTATTCTCAAGATGACATTGAAAAAACCTGTAAGGTTCTTGAAGATAAAGAACTACTTGCAAGAGTTATGGTAGATTTTTCTCATGCAAATTCGCAAAAGAAGTATAAAAATCAACTAAAAGTTGGAGAGAATATTGCTTCCCAAGTAAAGCAAGGCTCTGAAAGAATTTTTGGCGTTATGATCGAGTCCCATCTTAAAGAAGGCAGCCAAAAAGTTGGGCCATTAGATTCATTAGAGTATGGTGTAAGTATTACTGATGCATGTATAGGTTGGGAAGATACAGAATACCTGGTTCGTACACTCGCTAAATCAGTCAAATCAAGAAAAAATTAACCTAAATTTTTACCTATTTTTCTGCACTTAAAAAGTCATTTTTTTGATGTGTTTTTGACCTATTTAGGGTACAATTAATACTGTTAATTAAAACACATATATTGCATGTCTGATAATACTGATTCAACAGAATTTTTTGAGACAAAATATCCCGTCATAACCATAGAAGAAGAGATGCGTAATTCCTATCTGGAATACGCTATGAGCGTCATTGTTGGTAGGGCTTTACCTGATGTTAGAGATGGGCTAAAACCAGTCCATAGGCGTGTACTCTATGCGATGGAAATTCTGGGTAATGATTACAACAAGTCTTACAAAAAATCAGCTCGAATCGTCGGCGATGTGATAGGTAAATACCACCCTCATGGTGATACCGCAGTCTATGACACTATTGTGCGTATGGCGCAACCATTTTCTATGCGCTGTATTTTAATTGACGGGCAAGGTAATTTTGGTTCAGTGGATGGCGACCGAGCTGCAGCGATGCGCTACACTGAAATTCGCATGGCCAAACTCGCTCATGAGTTATTAAGAGACCTTGATAAAGAAACAGTTGACTTTATAGATAATTACGACGGTTCAGAAAGTGAGCCTTCCGTGCTACCAACTCGTGTACCTACCCTACTAGTTAATGGATCTTCTGGAATCGCTGTAGGGATGGCAACAAACATTCCTCCACATAATTTAACTGAGGTAACTGAGGCTTGTCTGCGCATTATTGACAAACCAGAGATTTCAATTGATGAACTTTTAGAGGTCTTGCCAGGACCTGATTTTCCAACCGCAGGGATTATTAATGGCGCATCTGGCATTCGTGAAGCTTATGAGAATGGCAAAGGTAAGATTTATCTACGTTCACGTTCCCATATAGAGGGTGAAGATAAACAGAGTATTGTAGTTACAGAACTACCATATCAGGTCAATAAAGCAAGGCTTATTGGTAAGATCGCTGAACTCATTAAAGACAAAAAGATTGATGGAATTACCGGCTTAAGAGACGAGTCTGACAAAGATGGAATGAGAATGGTTATTGAACTTCGCCGTGGCGAGGTACCAGAGGTAATGCTCAACAATCTATACAAACTCACAGAAATGCAGACCGTTTTTGGAATTAATCTGGTTGCAATAGATGGCGGTATGCCGAAATTGATGAACCTTAGAGGTATTTTAGAAGCTTTTATAGCTCACCGTCGAGAGGTAGTAACTAGGCGATCAATTTATGAACTAAATAAAGCAAAAGATCGCGCGCATTTATTGGAAGGCTTATCTGTTGCTCTTTTTAATATTGATGCCATAATAAAACTCATCAAGGCCGCACCTACCCCTGCAGATGCAAAGGCCAGCCTGATTAAGGGTACATGGAAGGGTAAGGTCATTAAGGAGTTGATTGGAAAGAGGGATATGGCGCAGTTTAAGCCACAGGACCTATTACCAGAATTCGGGCTACAAAAGAGCGGTAATTATCGTTTTTCAGAGAAGCAAGCGCAGGCAATCCTTGATCTAAGACTGCATAGATTAACTGGCCTAGAAAAGGATAAAATATTTGCAGAGTTTAATGATTTACTAGAACAAATTAAAAATCTACTCGACATCCTCCAGACACCTGATTTATTGATGCAAGTCATCAGAGATGAGTTAACTGAAATACAGAGTAATTTTGGCTCTCCAAGGGTAACTGAGATCATAGAGAACAAGATTGATTTGACTTTGGAGGATCTAATTGTTCAGGAAGAGAGAGTCGTTACTTTGTCTCATGCTGGGTACGTTAAGGCGCAATCCTTGAGCGATTATCATGCACAGCGCAGGGGTGGAAAAGGTAAAGCTGCAACAAAAATGAAAGATGAAGATTTTGTCGATCAATTGTTTATAGCAAACTCACATGACACCGTTCTGTGTTTCTCATCAACTGGCCAAGTTCACTGGTTAAAGGTTTATGAACTCCCTATGGCATCTCGTATTGCTAGAGGAAAGCCAATTGTGAATTTATTGCCTTTAGAGAAGGACGAGTCGATCAACGCCATTTTGCCAGTAAAAGAGTTCAGCGAGGATTTGTTCGTATTTATGGTTACCAGTTCAGGGACTTGTAAAAAAACTTCGCTCAGTAACTTCTCTCGTCCAAGAAAAGGTGGGATTATAGCAATTGAGTTAAGGGGTGACGATAGATTGGTTGGTGTTGAAATCACCTCTGGGGAACATGACATATTGCTTTTCTCTTCTGCAGGCAAGTCAATTCGTTTCAGGGAGTCCGATGTTCGATCAGTCGGAAGGACTGCAATAGGTGTTCGTGGCATTAGACTTGCTGATGGCGACAAGGTAGTCTCCTTGATAGTTGCTCAGGAGACAGATCCAATCCTAACCGCAACTGAAAAAGGTTACGGAAAGAGAACTAATCTTGATGAATATCGTACACAGGCAAGAGGTGGTTCCGGTGTAATCTCAATTAAGACATCGAAAAGAAACGGAAAAGTTGTTGGCGCGATACAAGTTACGGATGAAGATGAAATGATGCTTATTTCTAATAAAGGTACATTAGTTCGAGCCAGATCTAGTGATGTCTCAATTATTGGCAGAAACACTCAAGGCGTGACACTTATCAATATTGCCGAAGATGAGGAATTGGTATCAGTAGCAAAGATTGCTGAGTCTGATGAAGACTCAGAAGATGATTCTGTTTCTGGAAATAACCCAGAAGAATAATTAATTTCTAACTTTTAAATCAATTGATTAGTTTTTATTAATCAACTATCACATTTAAAATTATTTTTTTAATCCCAATAATTTTTGACGATTAAATTATCAGTGTTCTCTAGTGGTATGAAAAGTTATATTCGGATGACGCTCCATTGTTAGTTGGAGATTAACCATACTCGGCGCTAAATAAGAGAGCGCCCCAGAGCTATCGATAGCAATATTGTTGCCAGTTTTTATTTTGAGTTTTTCAATATCTTTATCTGAGCCACTAACCCATCTAGCAGTAGCAACATTGATAGTCTCGAATTGACATTCAACCCCATACTCATATTTGAGTCTATGGGCAACTACATCGAACTGTAATATACCAACTGCACCTAGAATTTGTGTGTTGTTAGATATGGGTCTAAATACTTGAGTTGCTCCTTCTTCTGAAAGCTGGTCAAGACCTTTTTGTAGTGCCTTTGTTTTAAGTGGGTCTTTGAGTTGCGCTCGCCTGAAAAGTTCAGGTGCGAAGTTTGGAATTCCTTGGAAATTAATCTTTTCTCCCTGCGTAAATGTATCTCCAATTCCAATTCCTCCATGGTTATGAATCCCTATCACGTCACCTGCAGAAGCGCTCTCTGCAGAACTTCTCTCTCTTGACATAAAGGTAACAGCATTAGAGATTTTTATTTGTTTTCCAGTAGAAACTTGAAAAACCTTCATACCTTTGCTATATCTACCACTTACAATTCTCATAAATGCGAGCCTGTCATGATGTTTAGGGTCCATGTTGGCTTGAATTTTAAATACAAAGCCAGTAAGCTTATTTTCTTCTGGCGATACACTTCTATTATCACTATCTCGACTTTGAGGTGTTGGGGCGTATTTAATAAATCCGTCAAGTAAGTTTTCTATACCAAAATTATTGATTGCAGAACCAAAAAATACGGGCGTTTGTTTACCTTCTAGAAAACTATCTAGGCTGAAGGGATTAGTAGTGCCTGAAATGAGTTCAATTTCTTCTCGAACTTCCTGGGCAAACTCTTTACCTAATATCTCGTCAAGTTGCGGGTTGCCAATGCCTTCAATAATAGTGTTGTCACCTATCTTTGTATTTCTCCCATTTTCAAATAAATAGACTTTATCTTCGAGTAAATGGAAAACACCCTTAAAGCTTTTGCCCATACCAATCGGCCAAGTAATCGGAGAGCATTCAATATTCAATATCGATTCTACTTCATCTAGCAGGTCGATAGGTTCGCGACCTTCTCGGTCAAGTTTATTAATAAAAGTCAAGATTGGGGTGTCCCGAAGCCTGCATACTTCCATCAATTTAATGGTTCTTTGTTCAACACCTTTAGCAACGTCAATCACCATTAACGCTGAGTCTACAGCGGTAAGAGTGCGATATGTATCCTCTGAAAAGTCTTCATGGCCTGGAGTGTCTAATAGGTTAATAATGTGATTATCATAAGGAAACTGCATAACCGATGAAGTGACAGATATACCTCTTTCTTTTTCCATCTCCATCCAGTCACTAGTAGCATGAGTGTTAGCCTTTCTCGCTTTAATGCTACCAGCTGTTTTTATGGCGCCACCATATAGCAATAACTTTTCGGTAACAGTTGTTTTGCCGGCGTCAGGGTGTGAAATAATCGCAAATGTGCGACGTTTGGAAATCTCTAGCATGTATAACTATGTTTTAGGGAGAGTAACGCCAGTTTGACCTTGATATTTGCCACCTCTGTCTTTGTAAGAGGTTTCACAAGGCTCATCGGACTCAAAAAACAAAATCTGAGCAACGCCTTCATTGGCATAAATTTTTGCAGGTAATGGTGTTGTATTAGAAAACTCTAGAGTTACGTGTCCTTCCCATTCAGGTTCCAGCGGTGTGACATTGACGATAATTCCACATCTTGCATAGGTGGATTTTCCAAGACATACAACCAGCGTAGTTCTTGGTATTTTAAAATACTCAACCGTTCTAGCTAGGGCAAATGAGTTAGGCGGAATAATGCATTCTTCTGCATCAATTTCAACAAAGCTTTGAGCGTCAAAATCCTTGGGGTCAACAATATTATGGTTGATATTGGTAAAAATCTTGAATTCTGTTGAGCAGCGAACATCATAGCCATAACTTGAGGTGCCGTAAGAGATTATTTTTTCATTATCGACATGTCTCACTTGGCCTGATTCGAAGGGATTGATCATGTCCTTTTCGAGTGCCATTTTACGGATCCATTTGTCTGACTTAATGCTCATGTTTGGTTATTTTACAGTTACAGATTATCTAGTTTATCTAATCTTGATGCTTGCTAAGCAAACTAAAATTAGTATCAATGTTATCATCCAAAAACGAACGATAATTTTTGGCTCTGATAGACCTTTTTTTTCAAAATGGTGATGTATAGGTGCCATCAAGAAGAGTCTTTTCCCGGTCCACTTAAAATACCAAACTTGGAGAATAACTGACACAGTTTCGGCAACAAAAACGCCACCCATAAAAAAGAACAAAATCTCTTGTCTAACAATGATAGCTACAACTGCTAATATAGATCCGATTGATAGCGACCCCGTGTCACCCATAAATATCTCTGCTGGATAGGTATTAAACCAAAGGAAACCAAAACCCGAGCCTATCAATGCTGCACAAACCACAAAAAGTTCACCGGTTCCCGGCATAAAAGGCATGTTGAGATAGTTAGAAAAGTTATAGTTGCCACCAATATAGGCAAAAATTGCTAAAGCACCACTAATTAAAATTACTGGCATAATAGCCAAACCATCGAGTCCGTCGGTCAGATTAACAGCATTAGAACTGCCAACAATAACTAGATAGGAAATAATGAACAATCCAATTACGCCTATTTCTAATGCTGCATCTTTAAAAAATGGAATTAGGAGTTGTGTATCGATTGAAGAAGAGGCAATCGATACAAGCCATCCTCCGATAACTATAGCACCTAATGATTGGGCTAAAAATTTATACCTACTTTTAAGCCCATCTGAACTTTGTTTTTTGAGTTTTAAATAGTCATCAAAAAAACCTATTGTGCCAAAAATTAATGTTGTTGCTAAAATAATCCACAAATAAGTATTACCCCAGTCGCCCCATATAACCATACTAATAAAAAATGAGAAAAGTATAAGTAGACCCCCCATAGTTGGAGTTCCTTCTTTTTCCTTGTGAGATTCAGGACCATCGCTACGAATTATTTGACCTATTTGATATTGTTGTAGTTTAGAGATAATTACTTTGCCTAGAAGTAGCGTAATTAGTAGCGCTGTAAGCATTGAAAAGACAGCCCTTACCGTTAGATAACTTAAGACATTAAAGCCAGTATCAAATGAAGAGAGAAAACTAACTATCTCAAGAAACATTTCTATTTATCCTTCGCATCAAGAAGTATCATTTCAAAGATTAAGTAAGAGTCCTGAGGAATGTTTCCGCTCGGCGTATCACCATAAACATACTCGTAAGGAATAATTACAGTTCGTCTCTCGCCAATAGACATTTCTTTGACACTGTAATCAATAATACTAATAATATCACCACTCCCTAGGGTAAAACTTATAGGGTTGCCAGATTCGCGCAAAACTTCACAGCAGTATGCTTTTAGAGCCACGTCAACAGTTACAATTTGTCCTTCAAGCACACTATTTCCGTTCCCAATATCGTTAATCTCTGTGTAGAAGCCCAGTTCATTTTTTAAAGCATCAGGATAGTTGGAAGAGATATATTTCTCGAAGTCTTGTTGAAGTTGTACCTGTTCTTGTTGAAGTTGCGCTAGTATTGCCTCATTTGCAATTAACTCTCGAGCCTTGAACGAATCTTCATTCGCGATAAACCCGTTGGCTTCATCACCAATCCGTTCAATTGATATGCTTTCGATAATATCACCTTGCGCAATTGCATTAACAACATCCATGCCTTCAACAACAAGTCCGAAAACACTATGTTTTCCATCCAACCAAGGTGTTGGAACATGGGTAATAAAAAATTGTGAACCATTTGTATTAGGCCCTGAATTGGCCATAGACAGAATGCCAGGCTGGTCATGTTTTAAGTCGCTAAACTCATCAATAAACATATAACCTGGCCCGCCTCTGCCATCTCCTTGTGGGTCCCCGCCTTGTATCATAAAGTTATCGATAACTCGATGAAATGTTATGCCATCATAAAAGGGTGTTCCGCTGGATTTATTACTCATTTTAGTGCCCTCAGCAAGAGCAATAAAATTGATTACCGTTAGCGGCGCTTTATCGTAAGCCAATTCGATAACGATTTCACCTTTATTGGTATTTATTTGGGCATAAATACCTTCATCGAGTTCAGCAAAGGAGATCGAAGAGAACAGCAACGAAAATATAACGAATAAGCCCTTCATAATAACCATGATAATAAAAACCAACAATGATACCAAAATCGTTTATATAATAGTATCAATACGTTAAAATAACACCTCAAAATGTTGGGTCTGTGACCCACATATGTCAACCTTGGTTTTTTAGTTGGAGAATATTTATGTCACTATTAATTACCGATGAATGTATCAATTGTGATGTTTGTGTGCCAGAATGTCCCAACGAAGCAATATACATGGGTGAAGAAATCTATGAAATTGACGGCGACCTGTGTACGGAATGTGTTGGCCATTTCGATACCCCTCAGTGTGTCGAAGTGTGTCCAGTAGACTGCTGTCTACCTGATCCTGACAGGGTCGAGACTGAAGAAGAATTGTTGGCTAAAATCAAAGACTAACTAGACTTTTTTTTACAACGTTTCTTTCATTGCTGATAATAAGCGCTCAATATTTTCTTTTCTAGAAGTGTAACCCATAAGGCCAATTCGCCATATCTTGCCTGCAAGAGCCCCAAGACCAGCGCCAATATCTATATTGTAATTAGCAAGTAAAGAGTTGCGGACCTCTTCATCATTAAGGCCATCAGGAATAATAACACTATTAAGTTGTGGAAGACGACTTGACTCTTCGACTAAATAATGAATTCCAAAGTTTTGAAGTCCATCTCTAAGTAATTGATGGTTCTCTTGATGCCTATTCCAAGAGTTTTCAAGGCCTTCTTGTGTGAGCATTACAAGGGCCTCATGAAGACCATATAGAGTATTTACTGGTGCTGTGTGATGGTAGGCACGCTTTGCACCTTTACCCCAATAACCCATTACTAGGTTAAGATCTAGAAACCAACTTGTCACCGGTGTTTGTCGGTTAGCAAGTTTATGAATTGCCCTCTCACTAAAACTAACGGGCGATAGTCCAGGCATTGCTGATAGGCATTTCTGAGAGCCCGAATAGATAGCATCTATTCCCCAGTCATCAACCCTTAATTCGGAACCAGCCAATGAAGTTACGGCGTCAACGATATTGATGCAGCCATATTGATTAGCAATTTGACACAGGGTTTTAGCATTAGACAGTGCTCCAGTTGAAGTTTCTGCATGGACAAATGACACAATTTTAGTGTCAGGGTTGTCGATTAAACATTGCTCTACTTTTTGCGGGTCTACCGGCCTTCCCCAGTCATCTTCAATAATTATTGCTTGACCACCAACTCGTGTTACATTCTCCTTCATACGTCCACCAAACACTCCATTGATGCAGACAATAACCTTGTCACCAGGTTCGACTAGGTTTGCAAAGCACGCTTCCATGCCGGCAGATCCGGGAGCAGAGATAGGCATAGTAAGTTCATTTTCAGTCTTGAATGCGTACTTTAGCATTTCTTTAACTTCATCCATCATGCCAACAAAGGCAGGGTCTAAATGTCCTATAGTAGATCTAGCCATGGCGCTTAGGATTCTGGGGTGAACATCCGAAGGACCGGGCCCCATCAATGTCCTAACTGGTGGAATAAATGAATTCACGTTATATTAGATAATTATTGTCATTAATTTACATTGGTCTTACCAATTTACCAATTTAGTATGTATAAGATTACCTTATAATGTATCTATACTTAAATCGCGTTATTATAATGTCACTCTATGTCACTCACAAGTGAATTAATCCGTAATTTACCCAAGGACTCTGTTATGGTAGGTAGCGAAGCTACGCGGCCATTTGAGTGTGACGGCTTGAGTGCTTACAAGCAAAAACCTTTGGCTGTCGTCTTACCTAGCAATATTGAGCAAATAAAAAAAGTTTTAGAAATCTGCCGAAATTTTAAGACTCCTGTTGTAACTCGTGGCGCAGGGACTGGCCTCTCTGGCGGTGCAATGCCGCTTGAGGGTAGTGTGGTTTTGGGCCTCTCAAAACTTACTCGTATTATCTCAATTGACAAGGAAAGACAAGTGGCAGTTGTTGAGCCTGGAGTTCTAAATCTCGCAATTAGCGAAGCTGTTGATCAATTTGGTCTCTATTATGCGCCCGATCCATCTTCTCAGATAGCCTGCACAATCGGAGGTAATGTTGCAGAAAATGCTGGCGGAGTTCATTGCCTAAAGTATGGCCTCACAGTTCAAAATATAGAGGCAATCAAAATGTTAACGATTGACGGTAAAGAGATTTCATTTAGCCGACAAGATGAAGGAATCGGTATGCTAGCATTAATGAACGGCTCTGAGGGGTTGCTTGGTGTCATAACTGAAGTTACTGTCAAACTTACCTCAAAACCAAACATTGCCAGATTAGTTATGGCTGGATTTTCTAGCGTCTCGGATTGTGCTCATGCTGTGGCGGAGATTATAAAGCACGGCATTATTCCTGCAGGTCTTGAGATGATGGATAAATTAGCAATTGAGGCTTCGGAAGCCTTCGCAAAGCCAGGCTATCCGCTCGATGCTGAGGCGCTTTTATTGTGCGAGCTTGATGGCGTTGAGGATGAAGTAGAGGAGGAGTTGAAACAGGTTGTTGATCTACTCTCATCGGCTACAACTATTAAGATTTCAGAAAACGAATCAGAAAGATTGCTTTTTTGGAAAGGTAGGAAATCCGCCTTTCCGGCAGTTGGAAGAATTACTCCAGACTACTACTGTATGGACGGAACTATTCCAAAGCGCTATCTAGCCCAGGTCTTGGAAAAAATAAATTCAATATCCAAACACTATAACTTACGTATTGCAAACGTTTTTCATGCTGGCGACGGCAACCTTCATCCTCTAATAATGTATAACTCTGGCGTTGATGGCGAGTTAGAGAAGACAGAAGCTTGTGGGAATGAAATATTAAAGTTTTGTGTTGAAGTTGGCGGCACAATTACCGGAGAGCATGGTGTTGGAGTTGAAAAATTAGATGCTATGTGTATCCAGTACGGCGAAGATGAATTGAAAGTATTTCATCAAATTAAAGCCGCTTTTGATCCAGATTCACTACTTAATCCAGGCAAAGCTGTACCGTCTCTTCATCGTTGCGCCGAACTGGGAAGATTGCATGTTCATAATGGAGAGTTGCCTTTTCCTGAATTGGAGCGTTTTTAATAATGAATACTATCGAACAATTCCAAGAAAAAATTAAACAAGGTGACAAACTCCAGATTGTATGCAGTGATAGTGTTGACAAGCAAGGCTTTGTTAACATGTCAGCTTATTGTGGTGTTGTTGAGTATTACCCAGAGGAGTTAGTTATCACTCTCAAGGCTGGCACTAAAATTAAAGAAATTGATGCTATACTCTTGGAGAATAATCAAGCACTACCTTTTTATTGTCAGAATCGGGGAAAAAGCATTGGAGAGGTCTATGCGACCTCTGGACCAGAGTTTTCCGATAACGTACTTGGAGTACAGATTATCAATGGTGAAGGAAAGTTGCTTAATTTTGGCGGTCAAGTAATAAAAAATGTAGCCGGCTACGATGTTTCAAGGCTCCTTGTCGGATCTAAAGGGCATTTGGCATTAGTAACAGAAGTAAGTTTAAAAATCTTGCCACAAAGAACCGCAAAACATTATCAAACCGAACCAAAACCAAAAAATGAAGTTTCAAGTTGGCACCTTAATTTTGAGAAAAAGTTAAAGCAGATTTTTGACCCCTTAGGTGTATTTATCTAATGCATTCCGAGATTCAGCAGTTATCACTTTCAAGATTTGACAATGAAAAGGCGAGTCAAATACTGGAAACCTGCGTTCATTGCGGGTTTTGTCTAGCAACATGCCCAACATATCAATTGTTGGGAGATGAACTGGATTCACCTAGAGGTCGAATCTACCTGATAAAGTCTGCACTCGAAGATAATAACTTTACTGAACAATCAATAAATCATTTGGATCGATGCTTAACTTGTCGTTCATGTGAAACGACTTGTCCTTCAGGTATTAAATATGGCGAGTTGCTAGATATTGGTCGCAATTTTATGGAGGAAAAAAGACCCAAGTGGCAATCAATTTATCGTTTTTTTGTGCGCAAGTTTCTCTCGACGCCACTAATCTTTAAAGCGCTTGGCATTTTTGTTAGACACTCTGGTATATCTAGCGAAGCAATTAAACCAGAGCAAATAGATTCAAAGGTTTTGTTGCTTGGAGGTTGCGTTCAACCAATGTTGGCGCCCAATATTAACCATAGTATTAAGAACATCTTAGCAAGGCTTGGCGTTGAAGTTATTGAAGATTCTCCAGGAGAGTGTTGTGGTGCACTTGACCAGCATCTTGCCGCTCCAGTTACTGCTTTAAAGAAAGTTAAACGAAATATTGATTCGTGGTATTCACAACTCAATTCTGAGGTTAAGGTTATTATTTCAAGTGCGAGCGGTTGCGGCGTTATGGTTAAAGATTATCCCGAGCTTTTCGAGCCTGAAGATCCCTATTATGAAAAGGCAAGATATATTTCACAGCATACCCAGGATATTGCTGAGTATTTGTCAACACAAGATTTGACAAAATTTAAGCTTTCGGAGTCAAATATTTCTTATCATGAACCTTGTACGCTCCAGCATGGTCAAAACTTAGGCGGTCTGGTTGAGTCAATTTTAGAGCGACTAGGCTACGAAAAAGAAGCAATAAAGGATTCACATATTTGTTGTGGTTCCGCTGGCACCTATTCGATCTTCCAGCCAAAGTTATCGAAACAACTTAAGGTCAATAAAATAACTAGCCTTACAGCAAGAAACCCAAAAATCATAGTTACGAGCAATATTGGTTGCTTGATGCACCTACAACAAGGAAGTTCAATACCCGTAAAGCACTGGGTTGAACTCTTGGATGGCTAGAAGAAAAGCCAAAGACAAGTTTTACCAATTAAAAATAGAAGGTCTATCTCATGAAGGCAGAGGTATTGCCCACCATGGTGAAAAAATTATTTTTATTCGTGGCTCATTGCCAGGAGAAAGTGTCGCTGCCGTGCGTACATTATCAAGGTCAAAGTATGAAGAGGCTGATGTTGTAGAGATTCTTAAGCCTTCTCACGAGAGAATTAACCCTAGGTGTGATGTTTATGGGGTTTGTGGTGGCTGCTCTTTTCAGCACTTGAGTGACAGTAATCAAATAAAGGCGAAGCAGGAGTGGTTGCAGAGTGCTTTTTTAGGTCAATCCAAAGTTATTCCAAAGTTATGGCTTGAGCCTCTACAGGTTGATAGTTGGGGCTATAGAAGAAAGGCCAGGTTAGGGGTCAGATATGTGCAAAAGAAAGATCGAGTACTGGTGGGCTTTCGGGAGAAAAAATCTTCTTTCATTACGCTAATGGACCGGTGTGAGGTTTTGCACCCATCACTGGGAGGTAGGCTCAATATACTATCAGAGTGTATAGGAAAATTGAGTATTAAGACAGATATACCTCAGATTGAGGTCGCCATTGCGGAAAATGCCACTATTCTTATATTAAGGCATCTTCAGCCATTACAGGAGACAGATAAAGTTATTCTCAAAGATTATGCCAAGTTGCTAGAGATCACTTGGTATAGCCAAAGCGGCGGATTGGATACTGTCAAACCTCTTTTTGATGCGACTGAATTGATTTATTCGTTACCAGAACATGGTATTGAAATGGCCTTCTTGGCGACCGACTTTACTCAGGTCAACTTTGAGCTTAATCAAAAAATGATCAGTCTGGCTCTTGGGTTGCTGGAATTGGATAAAAATGACAAAGTAATAGATCTGTTTTGCGGTCTTGGTAATTTCACTCTGCCGATTGCACGTTACACAAAAAGTGTAGTTGGAATAGAAGGAGACAAGGGTCTTATCGATCGAGCTAAAGAAAACGCGCAAAGGAATGGGTTAATGAATGCATCATTCTATAAGGCTAATCTGTTTGAAGATGTGAGGGGTTTTGAATGGTTTAGGAATAAGAGGTATAACAAAGCGTTAATTGATCCAGCTAGAAATGGCGCAATTGAAATTGTGGAATTGTTGCCAGAAATGGGAGTCAATAGGGTGGTTTATGTTTCGTGCAATCCTGCTACCCTTGCCAGAGATACAGCAAAATTAGTTGAACTAGGCTACACCCTAGAACAAGCTGGTGTAATGGATATGTTTCCACAAACCGCTCATGTTGAATCGATTGCCTTATTTGTAAAAACAAATTGATTTTATTGTCAAGACTAAGGCATATTTTGTTATAGTATTAATATTAGTTTTAACTAATTAATTTCGGATTAATAATGACATATAAACGTAATTTATTGCCAAAACATGCCCTACAGAGGCTTAAAGAAAATCCCCAAGCACTGTTTGTTGATGTTCGTAGTGAGGCCGAGTACAAGTTTGTTGGTTATCCAGAGAACTCAACTCTTATTCCATGGACGGATGAACCATACTGGGAGCCCAATCCAGAGAAATTTTCAGAAGCAGTAAGAAAAAAGCTTGAAGGCAACGAGGACATTTATGAAACTGAGATTATATTGATATGTAGAAGTGGTTATCGATCTAATGAAGCGCTGAAGTGTCTTGAGGGTGATGGCTTTAAGCGCGTTTCACATGTTGCTAGTGGCTTTGAAGGTGACCTCGATGAAGATGACCAGCGCGGAAATTTAAATGGCTGGCGGCATGACGGTATGCCCTGGTCACAAAGTTAAACGATTTTTTTTAACTAAAGACCAAAGTATTGGGTATCTATTTAATTTCCAATCCTCTCAAAAAAACTATATTTATCTTTTTGCTCTGTATGCATGATTCATAAACACAATACTTGTTAAGCTTACAACACCAAGTATTTTTCCTTCATTAATAACAGGACATCGAGACAAATTAAAACGAGTTAGAAGTCTCGCACAGTAACGAATGTTCATTTCTGAGTTAACTGAAATCGCTGGCTTATTCATAATCTCATATACATTAATCCTCTCTAGGGATTTATTAAGAGCAATAACTTTTCTAGCAATGTCAGCGATCAAGACAACTCCATATTCATCGTGCTCGTGGGCCTTGTCAACAATCAGCATTTTGGTTTTTTTAAATTGCATTGTGTTGAGTGCATCTTGAACTGTAGTTTTGCCGTCAATAATATCTACTTCACTCCACATTACATCTTTTACTAATACTTCAGATTTCATATTTCCTCCTCTATATTTTTACTTAGTACTTCAATTTGATGCATCACACCGACCGCATCTTCAACGTCAATTTGAAAGGCGATGCCTTCATGTGACTCTTTGTCAAAGGCGCCTACATCATTGACAGTTTCAAGAATTTTTCGAGCATTAAATTGCTCTACTAAAAGAAATAAAACATCTCTTTGTGTTTCTATATGCAAGCCCAAAAAGGTTTTTTCATCATGGACACCTTCTCCTCTTGCTTGAGAAATAACAGTTGATCCTGTTGCTCCTTGTTCACGAGCAGCAGATAAGATTTTATCGGTTTTAGCGCTATCAACAAAAGCAATTATTAATTTAAAGTGCATTACATCCTCCTTATTTGTTTATTAAATGTTTAATTTGAGCATAAGCTAATACTCCCATGATGGGAAATAGGCTTGCAAAGGCAATCAGCCCAAATCCATCAATGAGTGGGTTTCTACCTTCTATTGTGCTTGCTAGGCCAAGCCCCAAAGCAGCCACCAAAGGCACTGTAACACTTGAAGTTGTGACACCACCGCTGTCATAAGCTAGTGCGATAATTTGCTTTGGAGCGAAAAAAGTTTGTACGATGACAATCCCATAGCCAGCAATGATAAAGTAATGAAGAGGTAGGCCAACAACAATTCGATAACTCCCTAGCGCGATACCAATCGCCACACCAAGGGCTACTGTAATTCTCAAAGGCCAAACTCGGATTGAGTTACCTGAAACCTCATTGGCTTTAATTGATACAGCCAAAAGAGAGGGTTCAGCAATGGTTGCTGAGAAGCCCATGCTTGCTGCAAATAAATATACCCAATAGTAGTCATTCCAGTTCAGTTGGGTTTTACCAAGAAAATCTGGCGAAGTTAATTGAGTGGCCATCATTTTCCCTATTGGAAATAGTGCTTTTTCCAGTCCAACAATAAATAAAGCTAGTCCTATCCA
>Ga0208894_1001089_pt1 | contig 16964 bp, 16 predicted proteins | sample ETNtaG_12_FD_185752 | JGI IMG/M metagenome (GOLD analysis project Ga0208894, IMG submission 185752) | Marine microbial and viral communities from oxygen minimum zone, Eastern Pacific Ocean - ETNP201306SV49 (SPAdes) (version 2) | ecosystem: Environmental > Aquatic > Marine > Oceanic ... | reverse complement strand
GCGCCACACGTTCCATGTTTTGGCCAGTCATTTCATATCGATTTATATGGTCCCAAGTGATAACCCAAGTTGCACGAAACTCATCATTAGGTGGGGTGGCCATTAAAATTGTTAAACCAAGTAATGTATAAAATAAAATGCATTTATAATGCATCATAATGAGTTTCATACGGTTATAAGTAAGCGAATACAAATGGAGACTAAAAGACACATATTTGGTAAAGGAAATTAATTTAATTTAATTTACATTTAGGATATAATGATATTCGTAAATTAGAATATTGTTAAAAGTATTATTTGGTTAATCTATTTGGTTAAGATCTGATTCTTAATTCAGGAGGATATTATGAGTAAAAAGCTAATCCTATCTGCTTTAACACTAACTACTTTATTAACTGCACAGCAGGATACACTACACTATGGGGATGTGCAAGCGGTGGTAGAGAATCCCTATTCAGAAGGTACAAATCCTACTTTTCCAGATCAAAAAGGATACATTGCGGGTACCAATGTCTATGATGATATCGGTAAATATCAACGGTTTGAGCTATATAATTCAAATTACGTTATTGGTGCTATTATTTATTTTGGATTGAAAGAAATTGATATTTCCGGAGTCCCGGATACCATAACTGTCGTGCTAAAAGATATTGAAAATATTGCATCTGACAGTACTGAGGGTGTATATACCTATGGCCCTGCAGAAACTAATTTGGCCACAGCCACTTTAACATTGGATGATGTTGATACAAGTGGTGTAGGGAACTATGTTTTATTTGATACGCCCATTCAAATGAGTGGAGATGATTTTTATTCCGATTCTTTTTTCATAGGTATAGAATGGAACTTAACGGCACATCTGGATACGTTTGCTTTATTCAGTGATTCAACCGGCGCTGAGCTGGGCGATGGAGAAAACCGGGCCTGGGAAAGATTCAATGATGGAAGTTTTAATGATTTTGGATGTGTATTATCTCCTAACTATTGTTGGGGATATGATATTGACCTATGGATAGGCGCCGTGCATGCAGTGGAAGTAGCATCCACAGATCATGATATTCTGCTACCCGAGACAGTTAAGATATTTCCTGCCTACCCCAATCCGTTCAATCCATCAACTACCATTAGATATGAAATAATAAAGGATAATCATATTACGGTAACAATCTATGATTTGAATGGTACAAAGATAAAATCGTTAATAAACAATTACCAGCCTTTGGGGAAACACCAGATCCATTGGGATGGGACTTCGGATGATGGTAATCGTTTGTCATCAGGAGCATATTTTTTCCGTATCCAGGGAGACGATTATAACCAAAGCCGGAAAATTCTTTTACTTAAATAATTATAGGATATTTATAATAAAAAGCCCCACAATTGTGGGGCTTTTTGTTTGCAGTGCTGGAAAATAATAAATGCTCAAATCCAGTGATGATTTATTTTAAATAAATCATCTTACGGTTGGCTGTGATGTTTCCAGATATCATGGAATAAATATATATACCCGTATGGACAGATTCTCCTCTATTATTTTTTCCATTCCATAGTAAAGTTTTAACCCCTGGAGTCTGACGATCATTTATTAATGTTTTAATATGAGATCCTTTAAGATCATAAAGAATAATGGTCACCTTATTTTCGTGAAGTAAACTATATTGGATCGTTGTTTTTGAGTTGAAGGGGTTGGGATAATTTTGTTCTAGAACAAAACCGTAGGGGATTGATTCTTTTTTATCTGCTATTCCAATAAAATCAAGGCCAAGATAATCAATAATACCTCTAACAATAGCATTTGCTGTGGAATCATATAAGCCAGCTTCATCGCAATTCATATCTTCGTAGGTTAATGCCAATACATTTTGACCATGATTCATCCACCACCAACTTTCCGGGTATTGGTCCGGTGTGCCGGACGTCCAACTCACATAATAAGACCATGGCTCAATTCCATCAGGAAAATGTGACCTAACAGAATTAATGAATAGTTGCTCAAAATCAGTATATTCAGATGATGTTCCTTCTGAAGCATGGTAAACAAAATACCTTAAACAGGCATACGCTGAATGCATATTCAATGCCACCTCGATAGGATTATCTACATTCCACATTAAGTCAATAAATCTGTTTTTCAAAATTTCTACTTCCGGCTCTAAAGGAGTATCATCCCAGCCACTTTCAATATCGATCCCATTGGCATTATTTCGAGGATAGCCCAATTCCACACCATCCGGATTGTACATTGGAATAATGTGAAAAATGAAATTGGCCCGAAGAAAACCACCTAAAGGTGTATCTGATAAAAGAATATTGATAATTTCATTGGTAACCCAAAATGATTCATCTTCACCAGGATGTGTTCGGCTATGAATATAAATTCGATGATTGGTGCTGGATCCAGGATCATCAGCGATGGTTAATTCCCAGATACCCCGGTTTTGGACAGAAGCACCCAACGAATCAATAGTTACAAAAGAGCTTTCATTCCATCTATCTAAATCTACAAGTAGACTGTCGTAACCGTAGCCCCAGTTTTGGTTATCACGAGATAATAGGGCTTCATTTTCAGGAATAATCCCACATTTTGAATCTATCTGTCCAGCCAGAAAAGATAAAAAAATTAGAATTGGTAAAAGCTGAATCATGAATCGAATTTAGTTATGCGTCAAATAGATAATCAGCAATTTTTTCTGCGATATTGATCGGTTTTCCAGAATTCCGGTTTGTGAGAATTAGGATACTGATTTTCTGGTCAGGAAATCGCATAAATACATTTCGGAAACCCCGTGTGCTTCCCGTATGATGAGCACGATTCCGATATAAATATGTATCCATCCGCCAACCAAATCCATAACCTGTTTTTTCACCACTGGATAACTCTCCGGAAGTAAATGCTTCATTTAATATTTCATAGGGAATCAGGGTGTCTACATATAGACTTTGATCCCAACGGAACATATCGTTTAATGATGTATATATGCCGCCATCTCCCAATACGGCGCTGGTTAAACTTTGATCATCCAGATTATACCCATCATCTTCCTGAGAATAACCGTAAGCACGGTTTGTGATATTTGAGATTCCTTCTTGGTGGGCAACGCTATTATTCATCTCCAAGGGTGAAAAAATATTTTCCTTTAAAAATTCCGAAAAAGTGAGACCAGATTTTTTTTCAACGATCATAGCTAATAATGCATATCCTGTATTACTGTAACGATAATCTGTTCCGGAAGTGAATATTTTTTCGGGATCTGTTCGAATAGAATATAATGGAATGAATCTTTCTGAATCTAATTTTACATCCGGATTATTAGCAGAAACAACATTAGTATCTCTATCAATGCCCGGTTTTGCTGCTGGAGTGCATTCATTAGAAATAAATCTCATTATTCCTGAAGATTTACATTTAAATGATAATTCATTAATAGATACATTATTTGTGCGTTATGGGTTTAATGATATTTCCATTAATGAATTCATGGCATTGCCAAATAATGATCAATCCGAATTCATTGAAATAATATCAAATCGAGATATGGAAATGATTGGTTGGCAATTTAGTGACAATCGAAAAAACCCAAGCTCAATCGAAAATATCTTGGTCCAAAAAAATGAATATATTATCATTGCATCTGATTCGCTGATTCTAGATTTTGTTGCTCCAGATGCACATACAATTGTGCTCCAAAACCAGTTTCCATCACTCAATAATTCGGGCGATGCTATTTATATATATGATATGGCAGGTACCACTATTGATTCTCTCGTCTATAATGAGAATTGGCCTCTTGAGTCAGAAATATCTGCAGAAAAACTTAGACCTGAATTTGATTCTAATTCAGAAAGCAATTGGGTATTGGCAGATCCATTGATTGGAAGTACACCCGGGTATGAAAATAGTAAAATATTAAAAGATATAGATGGATCATCTATTCAGCCAGCAGAAACTCATACTCCTCAATATCCTGAATTATCCGATTCAATTCAAATAAATATTACAATTTATAATGCGGGCGTTTCACCTTTTTCCGGTTCTTACTATGCAGAAGAAAATGATGATGAATTGGCTGAAGATTCATTTTCAAATATTGAGCCCGGTGATACATTAAATACACATCTTTTGATTCCTCCATTATACTCTGGAGTCCATTTTATTCAACTTTATTTAGAAATACCAGGAGATGCCCAAACAAGTAACAACTATCGGGTAGATACTATTTTTGTCTCATTTCCTTATGGAACTATAAAAATCAATGAATTTATGTCATTAACTGATTCCAGCCATTTTGAATTTGTTGAAATAGTATCTTCAGAAAATTTGAATATTAATAATTGGGCATTAACAGACTTATCTGGCCGATTAATGGTCTTTCCGAACATTGATTTACACCAAGGGTCCTATTTTACGCTTCTAAGCGATTCTTCATTTCTTAATTCAATTTCAGATACATCGCTATTCATAATATCCAATAATATGTTTCCCAATTTAAATAATACATCGGATGGAATTTTTATTTTGGATATGACAGGAAAAATAATTGATTCTTTATTATATAATGACGATTGGCCTATTTTAGAAAACAGGTCTACAGAAAAGTTTCAACCAAATTATGAATCTAATTCTCTGAAAAACTGGGGAATTGCAGTGAACGAAACTGGTTCTACTCCCGGTATAAAAAATAGTCTTGCATTCGATTCTCTCCCAATTGATGGGTCTGTAAAATTGTCTCCGAATCCATTTTCACCTAATAATGATGGAATAGACGATTTACTAAAACTTTCTTATTCGCTTCCATTTGAAAATAGCACTCTGCGTATCGAAGTGTTTGATATGATGGGTCGCACAATCGCTCAACCATTTTATAATTTAAACGTGGGCCAGAATGGCGTATTATATTGGGATGGCTTAAGAACGACAGGAGAGCTCGCTCGAATAGGAATCTATTTAATTAAAATAATTGCGAAAGATCATGCATCCGGTAAAGAATGGATGGATATACAAACGATTGTTCTTGCAAAAAAATTATAAAAAAGGGGCTTTAAAGCCCCTTTTTATTGGTTTTTATATTCTAATTAAAACCCAAAACCTATTCGTGCATGATAACTCGTAAATCCTCCTGAGCCAGGTATAACATCATCCGCCATTGTGTACCGAGCAAATAAAAATGTATCTAACATTAATATTTTAAATTGAACCCCAGCTTGAGCATGATACCCATCTGAATCAATTCTATTTTCGTCTAAGTAGTCTAATAATGCTTCTGTTTCAAATTCACCATTTTCTAAATCCCCACCAGAGACAACCGCTTCAAACATGTCTTGATCTACCATTGGTGTGCTTACATGTTTATTAATACCTAATCCAGCAAATAATTTTGCCTTAGCGAGGAATGGGATTCCTAACCCAATTATTTTTTTGCGAACAGTAATATAATATGAACCTGTTAAAAGTCCTGCTTGAGCGCTATCGAGGTCCATTACTTCATTGTTAAATGAAAAGGTATACGGGGATACAGATGCAAGTATTTCTGCTTCAAGTGCAAGGCCAAATGGGATAGCATCAAAATATACATATCCACCAACACCGCCTCCTTTTTCAAACCCGTGGATTGAAAATTCACCTACTTGTACCATTGTGCCCAACACATCAACCATCATTGCGCTTGATGTATCACCTACAGAAAACATGCTATATGTGCCTTGAACCCCAAAACCGCCAATAGCTTTTAGTGGTGAAAATGATAGAAATACTAGGGCACCAATTGAAATTATTTTTTTATAATACGTCATAAGACCTCCTAATGTATTTTTTATTCAGACTAATTTACATAAAAGATATGAGCAAATCATTAGCATTTGAATCCCACCTCCTTCTTCAATAAATTGATGGTATCAAATTTATTCCATGAAAAGAATTCCCATATTTATACTCCTTATATTCCAAACCTTTATGTTGGGTCAGGAATTGGAATGGCCAACATCAGCTAGTCGATCATTATCATCTAATTTCGGCGAAAATAGAGATGATCATTTTCATATGGGCATTGATATTAAAACAAAAGGAACAACTGGTCATCCTGTATATGCTGTCAATGATGGTTATATTTTTAGAATGGTATCCAATTTTTCAGGATATGGGAAAGCACTTTATTTGAAAACAGCAACAGGGCATACAGCTGTTTATGCTCATCTTGAATTTTTCTCACCTTTACTAGAAAAAGTATGGGAATTACAAAAATCAGATAAAAATAGTTATGTTATTAATACACAATTTTCCCAATCTGAGTTTCCCGTTAAAAAAGGTGATATTATCGGCTACTCCGGTAACACGGGGAGCTCTTTTGGCCCTCATTTACATTTTGAATATAGAGATGATACAGATTCGCCATTAAATCCACTAACACATGGTTTCACTCTTCCAGATCGCGTAACACCTATATTGAAAGAAATTGCATTAACACCTTTATCTTCCAATGCATTAGTAAATGCTAGCTCAATCTCCCAATCATTTCCATTATATCGTGATCGTGATGGAACGTATTTATTCCCAGATACATTAAACGTTTTTGGTGCATTTGGTATTTCAATTAAAATGGTAGATAAACGCGAAGGTGCATCTAATATTTATCAAATTCATAAAGCTGAACTTTGGATAGATAACCAACTTTCTTTTTCCTTGAGTTATGACCGAATCCCTTACCATCAAACAAGGCGAGCGAAAACATTAATTCAGCCAACACTTTATAGACATAATTTTGGTGAATTTCAAAAATTGTATCGCCATCCCGAGCATGAAACCTTAACTATTCATCCATCAGATAAATCCGGGATAAATGAACTATCGCCGGGACCACACAATATTGAAATTCACGTTTGGGATGTGGCTGGGAATAAAGCTATCTCAAAAGGAATGATCGTAATGGACTTCCCCCAAAAAGTTCGTGTAGATAAAATATTTAAAGATGAAAAAGTCATTACATTTGCTCTGTCCCCGAAAACGGGCGCGACACCTATAAAGAAAGCAACTCTCTACTCTTTTACGCCCTATGGATATGCTGATCAAAAAATTGAAATTATCCATCAGGAACAAGTTGGGAAAGAGTTACACGTTACAATACCTACTATCGCTATTCGAGAAAGAATTATTCAATTCATTTGCAAAAACCAATCTGGTGGAGTTGCGGCCCCAGTACACTGGCAAGAAGATGCCCCAATTTCGGATATGATAAATCTTATCCCGGATTTAAGAATTTCTCACACAGATTTTGGTGTTCTATTCCAGATTGAAACTGGTCGATATACAGAAGCTGATGTTCAATTGAAATTAGCAAATGATCATACATTTAAAGCTTACCCAGTTAAACAAATTCAACCAAATGTTTATTTAAGTGATGTGATAATGCCTCAATATCTTTCCAAAATAAAGTATGTGGATATATCTTTTATGAAAGATGGTCAGGTACGAGATGTTCGATTTAAATACCATTTTGGTCTAGCTGAAAATGGTAAAGCAATTCGGATTTTATCTCAGGATAAACATTGCTCAGTATTAACAAATAAAAATACAGTTTATAACCCTGTTGCTTTTTGGATTGATAAAGTTAAAAAAGGCGCTAAAGTAAAAAATGGATTTCAACTGTCTCCAGTTTATCAACTTCAACCATTCGAATTAACATTTAAAGATACATTTAGAGTTGGAATTCGATATGATAAACAATATGCACTTCATTCAGGGTTGGCTATTTATAAATTTGACCAAAAAGATGAAAAATGGATTTTTCTTCCAACAAAAAATGATCAAGCAGAACATATATTATCTACAACATTAGATCAGTGTGATGCTATAACTATCATACAAGATTTAAAAGCTCCTAAAATTGTTTCAACTTTTCCATCGAAGGGTGGACATTACAAAGCAATAGATGTGGATAAGATTATTGTTGTAATTGATGATATGCTTTCAGGTATAGATGGGAATGAAGAAACATTATCATTAAAGTTAAATAGTAAACCTGTTTTATTTGCATATCAGCCCGTGAAAAAGGAAATATCTTTTTACTTAAAATCACCTCTTTCTGCTGGTCCACATGATTTTACCGTAACAGCAGTGGATCGCGTTGGGAATAAAATAGCTAAAACAGTCCCTTTTCTTATTCTAGATTAATGCTATTCCCATACAAAGACGATAATCCTGCTATATTAACACCCTTCGTTACGTACGGTATAATTGGAATAAATATTTTTGTTTTTCTTTTTCAATTAAGTGTTGAATTAAATGATCCTGTTTCTGGCAAGTCGTTAATCTATATTTTTGGATTGGTCCCGGCAGATTTTAGTATATTTTCTGTTTTCACATCAATGTTTATGCATGGTGGTTTTGCTCATATTGTTGGTAATATGTGGTTCTTATGGATTTTTGGCGACAATATTGAAAGTCTTTTAGGTCATGTGCGATATTTCTTTTTTTATCTCACCTGCGGTATTGGAGCTGCTATCGCTCAAATCTTAATAGATCCAAGTTCTACAATTCCAATGGTGGGTGCAAGTGGTGCTATTGCGGGTGTTCTTGGTGCTTATATGATCTTGTATCCTAAAGCTAAAGTGCATGTATTTGTATTTTTTATCTTTATCACAACAATTCAAGTTCCGGCTCAAATAGTCCTAGGTGTTTGGTTTTTAATGCAATTAAGCAATGGTCTAGGCAGCATAGGATTGGACTTATCAGGCGGTGTAGCATGGTTCGCACATATTGGTGGATTTATTATGGGAATTAGCACACAAAAATTGTTTCGTACCATCCGGATTGAATAGCTTCTAGGTCTCTATGAACCATTCATTGATTAAAAAAGCACTTGATATGCGAAAACAAGCACACGCTCCTTATTCCAAATATTATGTTGGAGCTGCTGTAGAAACGGACTCTGGACATATTATTGGCGGGTGCAATATTGAATCGAGTAGCTATAGCTTAACATGTTGTGCAGAGAGAGTTGCTCTTTTTTCATCTTTAGCCCAAGATTATTTCCCAATAAAAGCTCTTGCTGTATCAACTGAAAATGGTGGCTCTCCGTGTGGGGCATGCCGTCAAGTTATTTGGGATTTATGTGGAGATATCCCGGTTTACATTTGTGATGATAGCGGGCTCGTCGATACCACAACAAGTAAAAAGTTACTTCCAAAAGCATTTGATCAAAAATTTTTAAAATGATAAAAACACCTATTTTGATTGGAATCGGTGGAGGAACTGGTTCCGGGAAAACATCTATTGCAAAACAATTATTTGAAAAATATGGTGAAGGTGAAGTCGTTGTCATCGAACAGGATGCATATTATCGAGATTTATCTATTATGAACTTAGATGAGCGACATAAACAGAATTATGACCATCCAGATGCAACTGATATTGTATTATTCGGTCAACATGTTATTTCGCTCATGAAGGGAGCGGCTGTTGAAGTCCCAATTTATGATTTTGCAACACACCTTAGATCGAAAGAAACTAAAAAAATCAATCCACATCATGTTATTGTTGTAGAAGGTATTCTTGCATTGCATTATCCGGTTTTAAGAGAATTAATGGACATAAAAATTTATGTAGAAACACCAGCAGATATTAGATTCATTCGTCGATTATCTAGAGATATTGACGAAAGAGAAAGGACAGCACAATCTGTTATAGATCAATATCTTAAAACTGTCCGACCAATGCATGAACAATTTGTGGAACCATCAAAATTTTACGCAGATATTATAATTCCTGAAGGCGGGGAAAATAAAGTAGCAATTGACTTATTACATACAAAAATAAAAGCAATATTATCATAAGGAATAGGATACATGACTCTTACACCACGAGACTCCGGATGGATAGAGGTTATTTGTGGAAGTATGTTCAGTGGAAAAACTGAGGAACTAATACGAAGATTAAAACGGGCTGAAATAGCTCAAATGAAAGTGGAAATTTATAAACCAAAAATTGACAGTCGGTATAGTGTAGAACACATTGTTTCTCATAATCAATTGAAGATGAAATCAATCATGGTAAATACAGCTTCGGACATACTAGAACAATCAAAAGATGCTGATGTAGTTGGTATTGATGAAGCCCAATTTTTTGGAGATGATCTAGTCCAAGTTTGCCATATACTTGCAAAAAACAAAAAACGTGTGGTTGTTGCAGGGCTTGATACAGATTATAAAGGTAACCCCTTCGGTCCCATGCCAAACATCATGTGTGAAGCAGATTATTTAGATAAATTAAGAGCCATTTGTGTCCAGTGTGGAAATCCTGCAACTTACTCTCAAAGGCTTACTCTTGATGAAAACCAAGTTGTAATAGGAGAAACAGATATATATGAAGCTCGTTGTAGAAATTGTTACATATCACCGGAGGATGAATAATGAATTTCATTAGTCTTTTAGGGTTAGTCGCCCTTTTGGGTATTGCCACTGCATTATCCTTTAATTTTAAACAAATAAAGCTAAAACCCATAATTTGGGGAATTGGGTTACAATTTATTCTTGCTTTAATCATTTTGCGCAGTGACTATCTCAGTTTCTTGGGTATGGGGATGTTGGGTCTAATATTATTAACATATATCCTTCAAAAAGACGATAAAAAATTAGGCGGTGGTGTTCAAAGTATCGTTATTTTAGCTATAGGTAGCGGTGCTATTGGCTATGGAGCAAGTCTACTCGGTTCAAATATTGGGTTGTTAATTTTAATCCTTTTTGTTGGGGTGGTACTAAATAGTTGGCTAAAGTGGGCGCAAGAATACCAAAGATATATTAGTGCATTATTCATAATTGTGGGTATTAGTTATTTAATTAATTATAATATCACTGGTCAATTAATTTTTAAAACGTTTAGTGAGAAAATAGCTTACTTTCTAAGTCTGTCAGATTTTGGAGCACAATTCCTTTTTGGAAATTTACCAAAAGCTGAATATTTCTTTACTGCGCCTAATTCGAGTTGGCCTGGGTTTGGATTTCAATTTGCGTTTAAAGTATTGCCCACCATCATTTTCTTTGGGGGATTTATGGGTGTACTGTATTACTATGGTGTGATGCAAAAAGTAATTGAAACAATTAGCCATTTCATGCGATGGACAATTGGTACAAGTGGAGCAGAAACACTTTCTTGTAGTGCAAATATTTTTGTCGGTCAAACAGAGGCGCCCCTATTGATAAAACCTTTTTTAGACCAAATGACAAAGTCAGAACTATTGACTATCATGGTTGGAGGGTTTGCCACAATTGCTGGAGGCGTATTAGCAGGAATTATATCAATGGGAGTGCCAGCTGGACACTTAGTAGCAGCAAGCGTTATGTCTGCGCCTGCAGCTTTAGTTATTGGGAAAATTATTTATCCAGAAACAGAACATTCTGTTACAGCGGGAGATGTAGAACTTCCTGATATACCTGTTGGATCCAATGCAATAGAATCTGCATCCAATGGAATTCTTGATGGTTTGAAACTCGCTGCAAACGTTGGTGCAATGCTTATTGGATTTATTGCATTAATTGCCGTGGTGGATTTAGCTCTAAATTGGATTGATAGTATTATTGATGGAAAATGGTTAGGTGGAGATTATATTAATTATGTCGCTGCCGGTTTATCTCCAGCTAAAGGTGAGTTTGTTGGATATTTCCCGGGATCATTACAAACATTCTTTGGAACTGTTTTTTCTCCATTAGCATTTTTGATGGGTGTCCCATGGGATGATGCTGCATCTGTTGGAAATTTATTAGGTATAAAAGTTTCTTTGAATGAATTTGTCGCCTTTGGAACTTTAGGTAGTTATATTGCTGATGGAATTATGAGTGAGCGTGCAATTATTATATCAACATATGCATTATGTGGATTTGCTAATTTTAGTTCTATTGGAATTCAAATTGGTGGGATTAGTGCTCTTTCACCAAAAAGAAAAAAAGATTTAGCTAGAGTAGGTGTTAAAGCAATGTTTGGTGGTGCAATTGCATCTTGGCTAACCGCTACAATTGCAGGAATATTATTATAATAAGAATGAAAATTATATGAGAATATTAATTATGGGGCCTCCAGGTGTTGGTAAAGGAACTCAAGCTGCCTGTATTGAAAAACATTTCAATATTATTCATCTTTCCACAGGTGAAATACTGCGTGATGAGATTGAGAGAAACACCCGAATTGGTAAACAAGCAAAAGGGTTTATCGATTTAGGGCAACTTGTCCCAGACCCAATTTTATTAGATATTATTGAAATCCGATTGGTTCATGATGATTGTAAAAATGGGTTTTTACTCGATGGCTTTCCACGTACTCTTCCTCAAGCAATTGGTTTAGATAAAATATTAAGAGATTGCCATCAAAAACTTGATTGTGCAATTAGTCTTAAAGCAGATGAAGATGAATTGGTAGGGCGACTTGTTTTGCGGGGGAAAGAGCTGGGGCGATCAGATGATACTAAAGAAATAATTAAAAAACGTCAAAATATTTATTGGGAGCAAACTGCGCCCTTAATAGATTTCTATCGAGGTAAGGGATTTTTGAAAGAAGTTAATGGAATTGGCGAAATTCCTGAAATCACAAATCGTATACTTGAGGCTATAAAATGATTAAAATAGGTTTAACGGGAGGAATTGGTTCAGGAAAAAGTTTAGTGAGCCAATACCTTGTTGAATTAGGTGCATATATTTTTGAGGCTGATAATGAAGCTAAGAAAATTATAGACACCAATAAAACAACCCAAAATGAACTTATTGCTGAGTTTGGAACAGATGTTTTAAATGCTGAAAATAAGATTGATAAAAAGAAACTCGCCAAAATTGCTTTCCAAGATGAAGATCATCAATCCAGATTAAATGCTATCATTCATCCATATGTATTCGATGAAATTGATTCGCATTTTGATAAAATCTCTAGTGAGAATAATCATTCGCTTTTTGTTGTTGATGCAGCCTTAATATATGAATCTGGTGCTGATACGCATATGGATTATATTGTTGTTGTTTCATCTCATCTAAAGCTTCGAGTTTCACGTGTTATGGAACGTGGCGGTTTGACCCGGGATGAATTTATGAGACGAATGGAATTACAATGGCCAGAAGAAGATAAGGTTCATATGGCCGACTTTGTTATTCCTAACAACGGGACAGAAGAAGACTTAAAAACAAGCACTTCATACCTTTTTAATCAAATCGTTTAAATTTAACGTATTCTTTTTCGATAAGCTTTTGGCTTATCTAATATTTCCTTAATAATAAATGATTCCATTAAGCGATGTGAGTTACTTAATAGGGAATTAACAAATAATGTTTTCTTCTTTTTTTTAATTTGAACAACCTTTCTATCAGACAATTCAGAATGATATATTTGGCTTTCAAACTCTTCTTCAAGTTGTTCGATATTTGAAAGTTGTCCATGGTCAAACCCTAACTTAGATGGTTGATTTTTTTCCACTTCAACTTTATCATCAATGAGCGTTGTTTTTTCTGGGTTTATTTTTTCTTCAAGGGGGTGTTCTGGTGAGTTGATTATATCTTGTTCTTTTCTATCCTCCTCAATCCAACCCTTAGCTTCAAACCATTTTTGAATCTGAGGAGAGAAAGGTATTTCCTTGGAATCCCATCCATCCTCAGATTCAATTTCTTTATTCTTTTGTTTTTGTTGGAGCTTTTTCTTGTATCCGCTTAATAGATACATAATTATTAGAAAAAGCCAGTAACCAATTCCTTCCATTCAGTTTATTCCTAGTCGTCTCCATCGGTCACATGTGAATCATCAGATGCTCCATGGGAAATTGAAGTTCTCATTTCTGTATCCGCTTTAATGTTGTGCATATTATAATAATCAAAAATGCCCAAGTTCCCATCACGAAATGCCTGAGACATTGCCTTGGGGACTTCGGCTTCAGCTTCAACAACTTTTGCTTTCATTTCTTGTGTACGCGCCTTCATTTCCTGTTCTTCAGCAACAGCCATAGCTCTTCGTGTTTCTGCTTTTGCCTGAGCAACTCTTAGATCTGCTTCAGCCTGATCGGCTTGCAATCTTGCGCCAATATTTTTCCCAACATCTAAATCTGCGATATCAATGGATAATATTTCATAAGCAGTTCCAGCATCTAATCCTTTGGCTAAAACAGCTTTTGAAATATTATCTGGGTTTTCTAATACACCGCCATAATTTCCCGATGAACCAATTGCGCTCACAATCCCTTCTCCAACACGAGCAATGATCGTTTCATCTGTAGCGCCACCAACTAACCCAGCAATATTTGTTCGAACTGTTACTCTTGCTCTTGCTTTAAGTTCAATACCATCTTTTGCAACAGCAGCTAAAAAACCTTCTTTAGGTGCATTAATCACTTTAGGATATACGCTTGTTTGTACAGCAGATTTAACATCTCTTCCTGCTAAATCAATTGCGGTGGCTGTCTCAAATGGTAGTTGAATGTTCGCTTTGCTGGATGCAATTAATGCTGCAACCACATTTACAACATTTCCACCTGCAAGATAATGTGTTTCAAGCATATCGGTTGTAATATGATTGAGTCCTGCCTTGTGCAAATTAATCACACCATCAGTAACAAGCCGCGGAGAAATTTTTCTCAATCGCATACGGATAAGATCAATAATACGAATTCGACCTAACCCAAGTGAAACAACAGATTGAATCCATAACCCAACAGGAACAAAATAAAAAATTAAAAGTACTGCAAATACAATCAGCACAAGAAAAATTAAAGAAATGTCAATCATAATATTACTCCTATGTTATTTAATTTGTTACTTCTCGGACAACAACACGGTTCCCATCAACGGATAGAACTTTAACGGTCAGTCCTTTGCCAATGAATTCTCCTTCACTAACAACAAATACTTTCAGATCTCCCAATAAGACCCAACCGGATGGGTGGAGATCCGATTCAGCAATGCCTTGCTTTCCAATTGATCCTTCTAATCCTAATGTAGTTGAATAACCTGCTTCTTTACTTTGTATCCCTGGAGAAGTGATGTCTTCCCAAAATTTTGTTTTAGTTAATAATCGAAATAGAAGAACCATTCCAACTAATCCTCCAAGAATTCCGATAGTCAGACCCGTTGCAGCTTGGGAAGCAATTTCTCCATCAACTGGAATATCTGGCAATAATAATTCCCAAAACCCCCATAATATAGCCACAATCCCAGCTATTCCAATGACGCCAAATCCAGGAATAACTAACACTTCAACCAAGAGTAAACTCATTCCAAAAATAATAATTATGAAATCACTCATTGTTGCAAGCTCTGCAATATAAGAAGCGCCTAATGATAAAACTAAACAGGCCAGACCAAAGCTCCCAGGAATGCCCCAACCCGGACTTTGTAACTCAAATAAAATCCCTAAAAAACCAAAGGTTGTTAATAATGATGCAACAATAGGGTTTGTTAAAAATCGCACAAAAGCTTCTGACCAATTTTCAGATGTTTTTTTAACATTCGCATTTTTATGCCCTAGAAATTGTAATAATTCGTCAAAGGTATCAACCGTACCATCAGCAATATTATACTTCAGAGCCAATTGCGTGGTTAGTGTAATGAGTTTTCCTTCTTTCCGTCCCTCTAAATCGTTCACTATAATGGAGTCACCATTCATTACTAAGTGAGTAAAACTTAAATCTTCGTCTACCATCCCTTTTGCTATATCTGTATTTCTCCCACGTTTTTCTGCTGTGGCTGCCATTTCTTCCCGCATGTAACTAATAACTTTTTCTGTCCCCTTATTTCCCTGCATATCTACCGCGGTTGCAGCACCAATTGTTCCTCCTCCTGTCATATAGATGGACTCGCATGATAAAGAAATGAGAGCGCCTGCAGATATGGCTCGTTTATTTATAAAGGCTACCGTTGGAATTTTAGAATTTAAAATAGCATCTTTAATTTGAGTTGCAGCATCCACTCTACCGCCAAAAGTGTTTATGTCAAAAATAATGACATCCGCTTGGCTATTCTCTGCTTCTGTGATAGATCGTTCTATGAATGGAGGTAAGCCTAAATCAATCGTATCATGGATAGGGACACGGTAAACGCCTGTAGCATTTATTAATGTTAGACTTAATAAAAAGTATAAAATTTTCATTTTCATGATAGGTGAATTTCTCACAAATATATCTTATATGTCCATAGTTCAATCACTTTTATTATATAAATATTTAATATTCAATTTGTTAAATAAAAATATTTATAATTTGTCATATAACCTGATGAAATTCGTTCCCATGAAATTCATGAAAAAGAATGAAGCCTATTGAAATAATATCATACCTAGCGCTAAAGACACTTTCTATACTTTTTGGACATTTATCTCAAACTGGGAGACAAAAATGTGGTGATTTTCTTGCATCTATTGGTTGCCGAATAATAACAAATCGCAAAGAAGAAGCTTTGTCAAATATTAAACATGCCTTTCCTGAAAAAAGTGACCGATGGCATACTCAAGTATTAAAAGAAGCTTATCGCTTTTTTTCAAACATGTTTATCATTTTTATGTCTTATCCAACTGTATTTCGATTTATCAAGTTCACTGTATCGAATCAATCCATCCTTGATGAAGCCCTTAAACACAATAAGGGCGTTATTTTTGTAACAGGACATTTTGGATCTTGGGAGTTACTTGCGGCATGGATTGGTCGGGCAGGTTATCCTCTTTATGGGGTTGCGCAAAGGCAAAAAAACTTAGGAGCCAATCGCTTTTTTGAAGAACAACGTTCATCTAACAATGTTGGTCATTTGTTTCGAAAAGATTCTTTTGATAAAATGTATAAACTATTAGACAATAACTATATTCTTGGTTTAGTGAGCGATCAAGATGCTAAACAAAACGGAGTATTTGTGGATTTTTTTAACACTCCATCATCTACAGCAAAGGGGGCTGCTAAATTCCATATTAATACTGGCGCACCCATGATTTTTACATCTTGTGTGAAAACACAATATAATCAATA
>Ga0208894_1001073_pt1 | contig 17074 bp, 17 predicted proteins | sample ETNtaG_12_FD_185752 | JGI IMG/M metagenome (GOLD analysis project Ga0208894, IMG submission 185752) | Marine microbial and viral communities from oxygen minimum zone, Eastern Pacific Ocean - ETNP201306SV49 (SPAdes) (version 2) | ecosystem: Environmental > Aquatic > Marine > Oceanic ... | reverse complement strand
TGCTTGTTATTAGCCAAGCATTAGAGTTTGTATAATTATTTTTTAAAGTATCTCCAATGCTAGTATACATTTGTTTAATATCGTAGGAAATTCTTTTATCATATGGTGGGTTAAACAAAATATGAAGTTTAGAGTCTTCTTCTTTAGATGAGCTAAAAAAATCCATTTTTTCTACACTTACATCTATTTCTAATTTCGCATTTTTAATATTTTCTTTTGCTTTCTTAATAACACCGCCAGAAATATCATAGCCTATAATTTTATGATCAAATTTGGTTATTTTACTTAAAACTGATTTTTCAATTAGATCAAATAAATCTTCATCCCAGTCTTTCCATTTTTCAAAAGCAAATTCATTTCTATTTAAATTTGGAGCCATATTACAAGCAATCATTGCTGCCTCAATAAGGATCGTCCCCCCTCCACACATAGGGTCTAAAAAATCTGAATCTGCTTTCCATCCAGACATCAATACTATGCCAGCTGCCAAAATCTCATTAATTGGAGCTACTGTCCCAAAAGCCTTATAACCTCTTTTATGCAATGATTCGCCAGAACTATCTAATGACACATTACAAGAATTCCTGTTAATATGAATATTAATTCTAAGATCAGGATGTTTTAGATCAACATCTGGTCTCTTTTTAAATATATCTCTAAATCGATCCACAACAGCGTCTTTAACTTTTTGTGAAACATATTGGGAGTGATTAAACATTTCAGAATGAAACACAATAGAGTTTACTAGAAAACTACCTTCTTTGTCTAAATATTTTTCCCATTCAATTTTATTTATCTTATTATAAAAATCATCTTGATCCTTAAATTTAAATGACGTTATAGGTTTTAATATCTTAATAGCAGTTCTTAAGCTTAAGTTAGCTTTATATAAAAACCCTTTGTCTCCATAAAAACTAACACTTCTAGACCCTTTTTCAATTTTCTGTGCACCTAATTTTAAAAGCTCTTTCGACAACACATCTTCAAAACCATAAAACGTTTTAGCCACCATTTTAAAATTTTCATCCATAAATAATTCTTATTTAAAATCAAAAATACTTTATTTTTGAAGAGTAATCTTCTTAATTATGACAAAGAATAAATCAGAATGGTATATAGATTGGTTTAATTCACCTTTCTATCATCAATTATATAAAGAAAGGGATTATTCAGAGGCTACATATTTTATGAATAATTTAGTCAGCTATCTAAAGATTCCTAAAGATACTACCATACTTGATTTAGCGTGTGGAAGAGGCAGACACAGCTTGTATCTAAGCAAAATTGGCTATAATGTAACTGGAATTGATATATCAAAAGAAAATATTGCAGAGGCTAAGAAAAATCAATCTGATAGACTAAACTATATAATTCATGATATGAGACAACCCCTTAGCTATCAATTTGATCTTATTTTAAATTTATTTACAAGTTTTGGGTATTATTATAATGACATAGACAATCTCCATATTATTAGGAGTATTAAATGCAATTTAAACATTACAGGAAAGGCGGTTATCGATTTTTTCAATGTTGATTATGTTTTAAACAATCTCATCGAACATGAAGAAAAAGTTATTGATGACACAAAATTTACAATTAATAGATATCTAGTAGATAATTTATTAGTTAAGGATATTAAAATAGAATCAAACAACAAGCTGTATGAATTTCAAGAAAAAGTTAAAGCATATAGAATTGAAGACTTTTTATCAATGTTTAAAGAATGTGGTTTAATGCTTAAGGAGAACTTTGGTGATTATAAATTAAACAACTTTAATAAAAACTCCTCTCCTAGATTGATTATGGTTTTTGAATAATTTATTTTTCCCATTTTTTATTTAATTCAAAAAGATCATAATTCATGCTTGGCTCCTGGTATTCTAATTTTTTATCTCTTAATGCTCTTTGAATTATATCTTCAATAAGGTAATCTTCTTCAGCTGTATATGGATTAAATTCCTTCTTTAAAGACATATTAAACAGTTTAGCAGTGTTATTATACCAAAATGCACTCCAACCGCTTCTCAATTCTTTTATAAGCTTATAAGTCGTTATTCCTGTTTGACGATGAATTAGTTTAATTAAAATTTGACCCTCAGTTTGTGTGAATTTTTTTAATTCATCATAGAATTCATTAACAATAAATTTTTGGATCTTCTTTGTATAACTTTTCTTATCTCTTCTTCTTTTTATTGGAGCCAACCTTTTATCTAATGTAGTTAATCTATCAGAAGCTAAAACAGCATAACTATATACCTTAAGTGTTTTTCGTTTTAATATTAAATACTTTTTGATTTCCTTAGAGTTTTTAAACCCTATTTTTGGTAATAAAACAACCTTATCTAAATCTATCGAACTTCTAACAACAGAATCACCTTGAATTTTTATATAATACACTAAAGAGTCAGATTCAACAACTTGAGAAAAAGCCATAGTACTGATGAAAAAAAAGAAAAATAGAATTCTTGACATTATTAAATTGTAAAACTAATACAGAATATAAAATTAATCCATTAAATTATGGTTAAAAATAAAGAAATCATCTTATTTTTACATAAATAGTTTTTTTAGAAAAAATTTTAATTACTCACTAACATGAAGAATAAAAGTGTCATAACAAAAAAGTCTCTAGTATTTTTAGAAAAGTATCTAAACAATGCATCTCCAACCGGATATGAATGGGAGGGACAAAAAATCTGGATGAATTATTTAAAACCATATGTCGATGAATTTATAACCGACTCATATGGAACTGCTGTAGGAATTATAAATCCAAAAAGCAATTATAAAGTTGTCATTGAAGGTCATGCTGATGAAATATCATGGTATGTAAATTATATATCCGATAAAGGACTAATATCTGTAATTAGAAATGGTGGAAGTGATCATCAAATTGCTCCAAGCAAGATTGTTAATATACATACAAATAAAGGTGTTGTTAAAGGAGTTTTTGGGTGGCCTGCAATTCATACAAGAAAAACTGGAAAGGAAGAAACACCTAAACTAGATAATATCTTTATTGATGTTGGATGTAAAACTAAGAAACAAGTAGAAAAACTAGGTGTTCATGTTGGGTGTGTAATCACATATCCAGATGAGTTTCATGTTCTAAATAAAGAGAATTTTGTTTGTAGAGCCTTAGATAATAGGATTGGAGGATTTATGATCGCAGAAGTAGCAAGATTAATTTATGAAAATAAGAAGAAACTGCCTTTCGGGTTATATATTACAAATTCTGTTCAAGAAGAAGTTGGGCTTAGAGGAGCGGAAATGATAACAAAAACTATTAGACCTAATGTTGCAATAGTTACTGATGTCACTCATGACACAACTACTCCAATGATGAATCAAAAGACACAAGGAGATTGTGAAATTAATAAAGGTCCTGTAGTTAGCTATGCACCTGCAGTGCAACAAAAACTAAGAGAATTAATTCTAAAAGCTGCAGAAGAAAATAAAATCCCTTTCCAAAGAGCTGCTTCATCTAGATATACAGGAACAGATACTGATGCTTTTGCTTATAGTAATGGCGGTGTTCCATCTGCATTAATTTCTCTACCATTGAGATACATGCATACTACTGTAGAGATGGTTCATAAAAATGATGTTGAAAATGTGATTAGAATGATTTATCATTCTGTATTAAAAATTAAAAAAGGCGATAATTTTAGTTACTTTTAATGATTAATTTATGGACAAGGAATATATTGAAATATATACAAAGTGCGGTGAACCTACTGGAGAAAAACTTCTAAAATCTAAAATACACAAAGAAGGATTATTTCATGCTACTGTTCACGTATGGATGTTTTGTTCAAAAGATAAAATATTAATTCAAAAAAGATCAAAAAATAAAGAAATTAATCCCGGAGTTTGGGATGTCTCTGTAGCTGGACATATAAGATTTAATGAAAATAAAATTGATGCTTTAACTAGAGAATCCAAAGAGGAAGTCAATATAAAAATTGAAAAGAAAAGACTAAAAAAGATTGGAGTTTTTTTTAATGAACAAGCCTACAATGATCTTACAGATAGAGAATTTTTTCATACCTACATTTATAAAACAACATCTGATAAAATTAATTTAGATTTTAAAAACAATGAGGTTGATCAATTAAAGTTTATTTCACTAAATGAAATGGAACATCTTATAGATAATAGTGATAAATATTTTATTGGAAAAAATAAAAATTATTACAAAACTATAATAGATGAGATAAGTTCTTCTAACTAATATGTTTTTTAATTATATCCTCAACTACTTCAGGGTTTAAAAGTGTGCTAATATCTCCTAGATTCTCAAAATCATTTCTAGCTATTTTTCTTAAAATTCTTCTCATTATTTTTCCAGACCTTGTTTTTGGTAATGCTTCTGTAAATTGAATTTTGTCTAGCTTAGCTATTGGGCCAATTCTGTTAGAAATTAATTTGTTTATTTCATTTTTAGCTTTATCATGTAAATTAGAAGATTTTTTTAATGTAACGAAACCATACAATGCGTTTCCTTTAATTTCGTGAGGAAAACTAACAATAGCTGATTCTGCAACATTTTCATGTTCATTTATAGCGTCTTCTATTGGAGCCGTTCCCAAATTATGTCCTGAAACAATTATCACATCATCTACTCTTCCTGTAATTCTATAATTACCTTTAGAATCTTTATATGCCCCATCTCCTGTAAAATACATATTATTAAAAGCTGAAAAATAAGTCTCTATATATCTTTTATGGTCACCCCATATAGTTCTTGCAATTGATGGCCATGGAAATTTTATACATAACCTACCTACAACATCATTTTCTAATATTTCATTGCATTCATTATCCATCAAAACTGGTTGAACACCAATAAAAGGAAGTGTTGCAAAGGTTGGTTTTGAATCAGTAATTCCTGGAATAGAAGAGATTAATATCCCTCCTGTTTCTGTTTGCCACCATGTATCTACTATAGGGCATTTGCCTTTTCCTATGTTTTTATCATACCAGTTCCATGCTTCTTCATTAATAGGCTCTCCTACTGTTCCTAACACTTTTAAAGATGAAATATCTTTATCAACTACGTGTTCAATTCCTTGTTTTGCAAGTGCCCTAATAGCTGTAGGAGCTGTATAAAATTGATTGACTTTATGTTTATCAACAATATCCCAAAATCTGCCAAAATCTGGATAACTAGGAACTCCTTCAAACATTATAGTAGTTGCACAATTTGCTAATGGTCCATATAGTATATAGCTATGACCTGTTATCCAGCCAATATCTGCTGTACACCAGTATACATCATCTTTTTTATATTGAAAAATATTTTTAAACGTATAGGCAGTATATACCATATAACCAGCACAACTATGTACCATACCTTTCGGTTTTCCTGTAGATCCAGAAGTATATAAAATAAACAAAGGATCCTCGGCATTCATTATTTCAGACTCACAATATATATCTGCGTTTTCAATTAAGGTTTTTAATAAAAAATCTCTCCCCTCAATAAGATTAATTTTTGAATTAGTTCTATTTACAACTAAAACTGTATCAACTATTTCACATTCTGACAGAGCATCATCAACAATTCCTTTTAAATCTATAGTTTTTTCTCCTCTAAAAGAACCGTCAGAAGTAATTACTATTGTTGATTCACAGTCCTTTATTCTAGTTGCAAGGGCATTTGCTGAGAAGCCGGCAAAAACAACTGAATGAACTGCACCAATTCTAGCACATGCAAGTACAGAAATTGCAAGTTCAGGTATCATTGGTAAGTAAATTAAAACCCTATCCCCTTTCTTAACTCCTTTTTCTTTTAAAACATTAGACATTCTACACACTCTTTCAAACAGTGTTTTATATGTAATTTTCTCAGCAGACTCATTAGGATTATTAGGTTCAAATATTATTGCTGTTTTATTAGAATTATTTTTTAGATGCCTATCTAGACAGTTTTCTGTAATATTTAATTTAGCTCCTTTAAACCATTCAACTTTAGCTTTATTAAAATCCCATTCTAAAATTGTATCCCATTTATTTTTCCAAACAAAATTCTTTGAGGCAATATCAGACCAAAAGTCTTCAGGATTATTGACTGAATCCTGATATATCGAATTATATTGATCTTTAGTTGAAATATTGTATCTACTCATAAATATTTTATTCTGATGGAATTCTTATTCTCTCTACAATTCTCTTTATTTCATTAGGAGGTTCAGAAGTGAATTTCATAACAATTATAGATACAATAAAATTAACAAACATTGCAACAGTTCCAAAACCTTCAGGAGAAATATTAAACCACCATTGATCAGAAGTAGGTAATTCATCGTCAAACCAACCTAATTTATACTTTATCATGTAATATAACATTACTAATGTTCCTGCAATCATTCCCGACACAGCTCCTTCTTTATTCATTCTCTTATAGAAAATACCTAAAATAATTGCTGGGAAAAATGAAGCAGCAGCAAGCCCAAATGCCAGGGCAACAACAGCAGCTACAAATCCTGGTGGATTAATACCAAAATAACCTGCTACACAAACTGCAGCAAAAGCAGATAATCTTGCAGCAATTAGCTCTTGTTTTTCTGAAATAGAGGGCATTATAACTCTTTTTAGTAAATCGTGAGAGATAGAGGATGAAATAACTAATAAAAGACCTGCTGCAGTAGATAATGCTGCTGCAAGACCACCAGCAGCAACTAAAGCAATAACCCAGTTTGGTAATTTTGCAATCTCTGGATTTGCTAAAACCATTATATCTTTATCGACAACAAGTTCATTACTTGATGGATTTGCTAAATATTGAATTTTTCCATCATTATTCTTATCATCAAAACTAATTAACCCTGTAGTTTCCCAATTTTTAAACCAATCTGGAACTTTTGAATATTCTACATTAGATAAGGTTTCTATCATATTAGTTCTAGCAAAAACAGCTACTGCTGGAGCAGTTGTGTATAGAATCGCTATTAGAAGAAGAGCAATACCTGCAGATTTCCTAGCATCAGAAACTTTTTTTACAGTGAAAAATCTAATTATTACATGAGGAAGCCCAGCTGTCCCTACCATCAAAGCAAAAGTAATAGCAAAGACATCTATTAGTGGTTTGGTATTATCTGTATACTCATTAAATCCTAACTGTTTATTCAAACCATCTAACTTATCTAAAAGATAGCCTCCTCCATCCAGTGCTTCAGAACCGAAACCTAACTGGGGAATAGGATTTCCTGTCATCTGAACTGATATAAATATTGCAGGAACCATAAAAGCAAAAATCAGTATACAATATTGAGCAACTTGCGTATAAGTAATACCTTTCATTCCACCTAGAACAGCATAGAAAAGGACAATTATCATACCGATAATAACACCTGTATTAATTTCAACTTCTAAGAATCTTGAAAAAACAATACCAACTCCTCTCATTTGACCTGCGACGTATGTAAATGAAACAAGCAAAGCACATATTACAGCAACTATTCTTGCTGTATTTGAATAATACCTATCACCTATAAAATCAGGAACAGTAAATTTTCCAAATTTTCTTAGATATGGAGCTAAAAGCAGTGCTAATAAGACATAACCTCCTGTCCACCCCATTAAATATACTGCTCCATCATATCCTGCAAAAGCAATTATTCCAGCCATCGAAATAAATGATGCTGCACTCATCCAGTCTGCAGCAGTCGCCATACCATTAGCTAAAGGACTAACCCCGCCTCCTGCAACATAAAAGTCTTTTGTTGATTGTACTCTAGAAAAAATAGCAATTCCTATATAAATAGAGAATGTAAGTCCTACAATAAGATAGGTCCATTCTTGGACATTTAGTTCTATAAATAGATTCATATTATTTATCATATCCATACTTTTTATCTAATTTATTCATCAAATAAACATAGATAAATATTATAACTACAAATAGAAAAATTGATCCTTGTTGTGCAAACCAAAAACCAAGTTTAAATCCTCCTATTTTAAAACTATTTAAAAAATCCTTAAAGATAATCCCTGCACCAAATGAAACAATAAACCAGAAAAACAATAGAATTAAGACATATCTAATATTTTCCTTCCAATATCTAGTTTGTTTTTCTTTATTATTCATGTTTTATAGCTCTTTAATGCTTCAACAACCTTTGGAGCTAAAATAATAGTAGCTAACATTGTTGGTATAGCCATTAAGGCAAAAAATGTGTCTATTAGGTTAATCATTAAGCTTAGGGATGTTGTGGCTCCAAGCATAATGCTGATTATATAAATATAATTATAATATTTTTTGTTTTTTTCACCCAGCAAATATGACAAACACTTAGTGCCATAATATGAATATGTAAAAAGTGATGAAATACTAAAAACAATTACACAAATTAACAGCAAATATCTTCCAATTAATGGAAGAGAATTGTTAAATGCAGCAGCAGTTAATGTAACTCCATTTAAGTCTGTTTCCCATACTCCGGTTATTAAAATCGCTAATGCAGTTAACGTACAAACAAACAGAGTGTCAATTGCTGGACCTAGCATAGCAACTAAACCTTCTCTAATTGGAGAGTTTGTTTTTGCTGCTCCATGTGCCATCGGTGCCATACCTATACCTGCTTCGTTTGAAAAAGCTCCTCTTCTTATTCCTAGTACAATTAAAGCACCTAAAACCCCTCCCGTAACAGAATCTCCTCTATAATTTAAGGCAGTAAAAGCATCATAGAAAATAAGTTTTATATAATGTGGTAATTCTTCAATGTTTATAATTATAATGGAGATTACTGATATCATGTAAATTAGCACCATTAGCGGAACTAATTTTGAAGCAACAGCACTAATTCTTTTAAGACCTCCAAGTATTACAATTGAAGTGATTATAATAAGCAACAAACCAATCAAAAGATTAGACTCTAAGCCAACTTCATAACCCATAGGAATTAGTAATATATCATTTATTGCTTGTTTTAGCTGATTAACATTAAAAACTGGTAAGGCACCTATTAAACCACATATACTAAAAAAGACTGCAAGAGACTTCCATTTATTTCCCAAACCTTCAGTTATGAAATACATAGGTCCTCCCTGAGTATTTCCCGCAGAATCTTTTCCTCTATACATTATAGCTAAAGATGAGGTAAAAAATTTAGTTGACATACCGATTATTCCACTAACCCACATCCAAAAAATTGCACCTGGCCCACCGATTGAGATTGCAACTGAAACACCAGCAATATTACCCATTCCAACAGTTGCAGATAAGGCAGTTGATAAAGCGGCAAAATGACTTATTTCCCCTTCATCATTAGAATTATCGTACTTTCCTCTAACAATATCTATAGCATGGAAAAAATATTTAAAAGGAAGAAATCTAGAATAGATAATTAGGTATAATCCTCCACCAATAAGTAATATTATTAACGGGAAACCCCATATATAAGATGAAATGTCTGAAAATAATTTTTCAATCCCCAAAATTGTTTTCTAAATAATTAATAACGTTATTCTTTATTCTATTTTCCAAATTAGCACTATCTTCTTTAATAAATTTCTTAGCGGCTATATTCTCATAAAGTTCGATATACCTTTCACTGACAGTTGATATATATTCATCAGACATATAAGGAACAACTTGACCTTTAAGTCCTTGAAAATCATTACTAATTAACCACTGTCTGAGAAACTCTTTTGATAATTGTTTTTGAGGTTTTTTATTTAATTGTCTTTCATTGTACCCCTTTAAATAAAAGTATCTAGAAGAGTCTGGTGTGTGTATTTCATCTATTAGTACAATTTTCCCTTCTTTTGTTTTTCCAAACTCATATTTAGTATCTACTAATATCAACCCTCTTTCTCTCGCGATTTTACTTCCTTTTTTAAATAATTTTTTTGTATAACTCTCTAGAATTTCATAATCTTCTTTAGAAACAATATTTCTTGATATAATATCTTCTTTACTAATATCTTCATCATGATTGCCTGATTCTGCTTTTGTAGCAGGGGTTATAATAGGTTCGGGAAACTTATCATTTTCTGTCATTCCTTCGGGCATTTCTACTCCACAAAGTTTTCTTTTTCCTATTTTATACTCTCTTGCTGCATGGCCAGATAAATAACCTCTAATTACCATTTCTACTTTAAATGGCTCACATAAATGACCTATTGACACATTTGGATCAGGAGATGAAATAAACCAGTTAGGCACAATACCTGAAGTTAAATTCATCATTTGTACAGCAATCTGATTTAAGATTTGTCCTTTATAAGGTATACCTTTAGGCATTACTACATCAAACGCAGAAACTCTGTCTGATGCAACCATTACTGCCAAATCATTTCTTAAGATATAAACATCCCTAACTTTACCTTTGTAAATTTTACTTTGATTTGGAAAATTAAAATTAGTTTCAATTATCGAATTATTCATCAACTCTAATTAGTGTTTTCAATATTATTATATGCATCAATTATTTTTTTAACTAGAGTGTTTCTTATAACATCACTATCATTTAAACGTACTATTTCAATACCATCTGTATTTTTTAAAATAAGTAATGCCTCCTTAATTCCAGAATTTGTTTTTCTAGGTAAATCTATTTGACCAGGATCTCCCGTGATTAGAAATTTTGCATTTTTACCCATTCTTGTTAAAAACATTTTCATTTGTGAATGAGTTGTGTTTTGCCCTTCATCTAAAATAACAAAAGCATTGTCTAAAGTTCTGCCTCTCATAAATGCTAATGGTGCAATTTGAATAGTATCATCCTCAATATATTTTTTTAGCTTATCAGAAGGAATCATATCAATTAAAGCATCATATAACGGCTGCATGTATGGGTCTAGTTTTTCTTTTAAATCACCTGGTAAAAATCCTAGATTCTCACCAGCTTCTAATGCAGGTCTAGTTAAGATAATACGTTTAACTTCTTTTTGTTTTAACGCTCTTACAGCCAAAGCTATGCCTGTATAAGTTTTACCTGTTCCTGCTGGTCCAATTGCAAACACCATGTTATTGTTAAAGACTGCATCAACAATTCTTCTTTGATTTAATGATTTTGCTTTAATTACTCTGCCATTAACACCATGCAAAATAGGCTTATGACTAATTTTAGATGTTGATATATCAGTAGTTGAATTATTTAGCAACATTTCAATTTCATTATCTGATATTATATTGTATTCAATAAAATAATTTATTATTTTATTTATTCTTTCCTCAAAATCATTTAGATCTTCTTTTTTTCCATAAGCCTTTATTTTATCACCCCTGGCAACAATTTTTAGTTCAGGAAATTTTAGTTTAATAAATTTTATGTTTTTATTTTGAGGACCAAATAAATCTTTTGGATCAATTTTCTCTATTTTAATTACTCGTTCGTCCAAATTATTTATATAAGATTATAGAAATGATTTATTAGATTTGTATATCAAAAATACATAATTTTAAGGCACATATTTTAAGAAAATATCAACAATTTATATGTCAATAATAACCTTAATTACAGATTTTGGAACAAAGGATCACTTTGTAGCAAAGATTAAAGGAACTATTATTTCTGAACTTCCTCAGGCAGGTATAGTAGATATTTCACATCAAATCTCTCCATTCAATATAATGGAAGCAGCTTATGTTATTGAAAATTCATATCAACATTTTCCAGAAAAAACCATACATATAATTGGTGTAGATTCTGAAAACACACCTGAATGCTCCCATATAGTAGTAAAACTTAATGATCAGTATTTTATATGTGCCGATAACGGAATTATGAGTATTGTTTGTCATAACATTAAACCTGATAAAATTTTTGAAATTAATATTCATAATAAAATAGATTCACAAAATTCTACATTAAAAATATTTTCTCAAGTAGCTTGTCATTTAGCTAAAGGCGGTGAGCCAGAGGTCATAGGAAAGCTTATTACTAAAATTAAATCAGTAAAATCTATTTCTCCCTTTATAAATGATGAAAAAAATCAGATTATAGGAACTGTAATTTATATAGATAATTATGGAAATGTAATTACCAATATTAAAAATACGTTTTTTAAGGATGCTTCAAAAGGAAGAAAATATGAAATTTCAGCAAGAAATCATAAGTTCAGCAAAGTATATAATAGTTATAGTGAAATTGTAGACTACAAAATTTCTGAAGAAAGAAGAAACGATGAAGGCAGAGCATTAGCTTTATTTAATTCATCTAACTATTTAGAAATTGCTATATATAAAAGCAACCCTTTAAATGTAGGTACAGCAGCATCATTGTTAGGCTTAAAAATATATGACTCTATTACTATTAATTTTTTAAAATAATTAGTTAGTGTTGATAAGTTTATTTAAGTAATTTATCTGATTATAATATATTTGTGTAAATTAATTTTATTAATATTTTCCTATGAAGTTTATTGTTTCTAGTGCTGCACTTTTAAAGAAAATACAAGTGCTTAGCGGTGTGATTAATGCAACTAATACAATCCCTGTTTTAGACCATTTTCTGTTTGACATAGATAATTCAAAACTAACAATAACTTCAAGTGATTTGGAGACTACGATGGTTTCTTCAATAGAAGTAGATAGTAAAAGCAAGGGTAGTTTAGCTATTCCTTCTAAGTTGCTAATTGATACACTTAAAACATTTCCTGATCAACCTTTAACATTTACTGCTCAAGAAAACAGTATAATTGAAATAAATTCTAATCATGGAAAATATACGTTAGCTTATGCTGAAGGAGATCAGTTTCCTAAAGCCATAACTTTAGATAGCCCCTCAACAGCTAAAGTATCAAGCAAGGTATTGTTAAAAGCGATAAACAACACAATATTCGCCGCTGGAAATGATGATCTTAGGCCAGTGATGAGCGGGGTTTTCTTTCAACTATCTAAAGATAACTCAACCTTTGTAGCAACTGATGCTCATAAATTAGTTAAATACACTAGGACAGATGTGTCTGCATCTAAATTAACTGAGTTTATAATGCCAAAAAAACCTTTAAATTTACTGAAGTCCATTATTGATGAAGATTTTGAGGTTACTATAGAATTTAATAACTCAAACGCCAAATTTATACTAGAAAATCTAATAATAGTATGTAGATTAATTGACGGGAACTATCCCAATTATGATGCTGTAATTCCTGATGAAAATCCAAACATATTGACAATTGATAGAACTCAGTTTTTAAATTCATTAAAAAGAGTATCTATTTTTTCTAATAAAACCACACATCAAGTAAGATTGAAATTAGCTGGCGCTGAGTTAAATGTATCAGCTGAAGACATTGATTTCAGCAACAAAGCTGAAGAAAGGCTTACATGTGATTATAAGGGTGAAGATATTGAAATTGGTTTTAACTCTAGGTTTCTTATAGAAATGTTAAATAATATTGATTCTGAAGAAGTAAAGCTTGAGATGAGTCTCCCTAATAGAGCAGGAATATTAAAACCTGTAAGTGGTTATGAGGCTGGTGAAGAAATCACTATGCTTGTAATGCCTGTAATGCTAAACAGCTAATCTATTTCCTATATACTACTAATTGAGCCTTGTATCCTGTATATAGAAGCCATTTTTTATTTGAAAGTTCTACCCCGTTCTCATCAAAAACTACAAGTTGTGCTGTATTTGGACTCGAATCTCCTTCATTTAAAGCAATAAAATCAATATTATTATAACCTTCATCAAGATCAATATCAACTACATAAAAAATAGAGCTTAATGAAATATTTGGATGAATTATTGAATTATTTAGCATCAATCTAATTCTATCGCCATCAACATACTCATGATCCCTGCATTTTATAATAATATATTTAGATTGAGTCTCTAAGTTCCCTAAATAATAGTCTGCTTTAATCTTTGATTTGTTTTGAGCACCTTCTTTAAACTTTTGTTTAATAACCCAGGTTGGTGTTACCAGTTCTGTTGATTTAGTAATGTCAATTATATTCTCTTTTGAAAGAATATCAAAATCTAAATTATAATTGAAGTAATTATTTTTTTTCTTATTTGTTAATCCTTTGGCATTAATTTTATTTAAAGAAAAGCTTGATTTAGTAATAGTGTTAGTGTCTAAAGATTTTATCTCAACTATTTTAATTGATGTTTCCTGCGAAAACAAGATTAAAGAATTAAAAAAAACCAAAATTATTATACAATAATTCTTCATTAATTGATTATAATATATATTTAATAAAGATATTTAATTCCAGTGTATTATTTCAATTATTAAGCTTATATTAACATAATATTTTATATCTATAAACTATAGTGGACCCAATTCAAATATTAGGATATTTTGGTGCATTTTTGGTTGGTTTAATCCTAGGATTAATTGGTAGTGGTGGATCGATACTATCTTTACCAATTCTTGTGTATATTTTTGGTCTTAACCCTGTTATAGCTACAGCATACTCTTTGTTTATTGTAGGAATTACTTCTCTTGTAGGTTCAATTAAGAATTTAAGAAATAACCTGATTAATTATCATACAACATTCTTCTTTTCTATTTCAGCAATTATTTCTGTCTATATAACTAGGAAATATCTAATATTACTTATACCTGAAATAATTCTAACAAGTGATCTTATTATTCTCACAAAAGAGAAATTCATAATGCTTCTTTTTTCAGTTTTGATGGTTGTTGCTGGTTTTTTTATGATAAAAAAATCACCTAAGACAATTGTTAAAATGAAAAAGATAAAAACTAATGCGCCTAATAAACTTGTAATCTTAGCCGAAGGATCATTAATTGGTTTAATTACAGGACTTGTTGGTGCAGGTGGTGGTTTTATTATAATACCTGTATTAGTTATTTTAACTAAGCTCAGAATGAAACATGCTGTAGCTACTTCTTTAGCAATTATATCTTTAAAATCTTTAATAGGTTTTATTGGCGATATAGAAGTTCAAATTATTGATTGGAACTTCTTATTATTATTTTCTGCTATATCTGTTTTAGGAATATATGTAGGCCAATATTATAGCAACAGAGTGTCTGATGATCAACTTAAGAAAGGGTTTGGATTTTTTGTAATAACTCTTTCAATTATAATTTTTATCACTGAAGTTATTTAGACTTTTTAAATAAGAATCCTAGTGGTATAACTAGAAGTAAAGCATATATATTAAATAGTGCTCCAATCAAGGGAATTATTATCATCAAAAAAATAATAAAATTCTTATGATTTTTTTCCAAGACAATTAATTTAATCTTTATTTCTTCCTTTTAGGCCTCTTCATTGGAATTCCGCTAACAGAAAACATCTTCCATTGATCATCTATTCTTTTATACATATAAATTCCTCTTCCAATGAATATTCTCTTGTAATTAGAATTAAATCTGCTATAAGTAGCATCTATCATGCAAATGTCTTTTGAAAGCCATGTGACCTTAGATTTTTCTAGTAAACTATATTTATAACCGTCTTGAACATTAGAACGAATATTTTTATATAGTTCTAATAATTCTTCTTTATTATTTAAAATCTGAGGTTCATCCATTATTCCAAAAGTAACTGGAAAAGCAAAATAGGAAACTATCTTATTATAATCTGCATATTCAAAAGCTTTACTATATTCTTCCCACTGATCTATAATCATCTTATTTTTCATCATCATTGTTCTTTGTTGATCTTTAATTGGGTTTTCTGGTTTTTGCATTTTTTGCGTAAACCCAATTAATGGAATTAGAAATATGATTATAAGTGTTTTATTCATTTTAATATGTTTTGTGTATTTTAATCTAATAGTGTCTTTTTCATAAACTCCTTACTAAAATCAAATGATTTTTCTCTAGCCTGTGGATTGCCACCAAAATCAACACCTCTAGTAACGCACATCATAAATCCAATTTTTTGTAAAAATGGATTTGACATTGATATATTTAGGTAATTCATTAAAATATTGCCCTTTTCATCTAATCTAAAAACACAATCACTGAAATTATACGCATTTTCATTTCTTATCACTGGAGCATCTCTGTCAAATGAATGATATGAGTTCTCATATATTGTAAGGCTTATGTTCGTATTAGAGCTTAATTTATTTACTAAATCAATGCAAGGAGCTGAAGGTGTCCAATTATCTAGTTCACCTATTAATATATGAATAGGTGATTGAGAAAAATCCGTATTATCCGGGTTAATAAAGCATGGTGGATAAAAAGCTAAATGAGAAGCAAATGAAAGATCTTTATTTATAGCATTTTTAAGTGGTAGCCAAGCAGAGAATAAAGTGACTCCTCCTCCCAGACTCCAACCCGTAATTGAAACTTTGTTCTTATCAATTCTTGGATGTTCAGATAATACTTCAAAAGCTCTATAAGCATCAACTATCATTGCCGCTAAAGTTATTTCATTTTGGGTTCCTACTGTTGAAGTGATACCTCTACTTTTAAAGCTGTTTAATTCAAATGTTGCTATACCCATTTCTTGATACATTTTTAAGTACTTATAGTGATGCTCTCCCCACCCAAGGCTTCCTGCAACACCAATAACCAAAGGATATTTTTTTCCATTATCTATTGAATCCTTTGGAATAATTAACTCACCAAATACTTCTTGTTTCTCTTGATTATCTAAATCTGTGATAACATCATTTAATGAGTACGGATTTGCACTCTCAAAATGTATTTTTTCAACCGTAAATTGAGCATGTACATTAAAAATAATTAAATAAAAAATAATTGACAGATATAACTTCATCATATGATAAATTTGATTAAATATAAATTTACAAAAATAATTGCTTGTTATTCCTTATTTATTATATACATTTGCATCCAAATTTATTATAATTATATTCAATGACAGGAACAGTTAAATTTTTCAACGAATCCAAAGGATATGGCTTTATCACTAATGATGAAACAGAACAAGATATATTTGTTCATATTACAGCATTAGACGGAATTACAATTCAAGAAGGCGATAAAGTTAATTATTCTGAAGGTGAAGGAAGAAAAGGTAAAGCTGCTATAGATATTACCATAGCTTAGTTAGATACTTTATTACTCCCATATTATTTCAGTAAGGCAATAGTTCTTTAAGATCATATTTAAAATATGTCTTTAATATTTTCTATGGCTAATTTATTGTGATAACCATCAT
>Ga0208894_1001068_pt1 | contig 17146 bp, 19 predicted proteins | sample ETNtaG_12_FD_185752 | JGI IMG/M metagenome (GOLD analysis project Ga0208894, IMG submission 185752) | Marine microbial and viral communities from oxygen minimum zone, Eastern Pacific Ocean - ETNP201306SV49 (SPAdes) (version 2) | ecosystem: Environmental > Aquatic > Marine > Oceanic ... | reverse complement strand
TTACCGTGTACCATTTCCTTGTGAACCTCAACTCGGTAAAAGAGGTTTAATGCCTCACATAAGTAAAAAAAATAGGGTATATTCACGCACATTATCATTACTTTTAAACTACTTGGATGGTAAGCACGACTTGTTAGAGGTATGTGATAATATTGGCCTTTATTTAATTGACTGCTTGCCTATTGTAAAAAAACTTCTTGATGAAGATATTCTTGTTAATGAAGATAAATAGTATAAAAAAATGAATAATACTGTCTTTATAGATTTAACTTACCCCATTGAGGAAGGCATGACTACTTTTGCAGCCCCCTGGCATCCGGAAGTTTCCATCAGGCAATTAGGCAGGCTTAACATAGAAGGTCGTGAAACAAGAGAGGTTTGCTTGGGAACTCATACAGGGACTCACGCTGATGCTCCACGTCATTTTATCAAAGATAGGCCGACCATTGATCAAATCCCTTTAGAAAAACTAATTGGGAAGGTAACTATAATTGATTTTAGCAATCTTAATGAAGACGAAGCGATAACCGAAAAAATGTTGGCACAAGTTCAAATATCAAAAAAAATGGTCTTTAAATTTGGTTGGGGTGAATACTGGGGTAATAGAAAGTTTTATAAAGGTTATCCCTATTTTACTAATTCTGCAGCAAAATATTTAGTTTCAAAAGGAATTGAGTTGATTGGTTTAGACAGCCCGTCACCGGATGACAGCCGCAATAAACTTACGGGAAATAGTGATTCCCCTGTACACAAGATCTTTCTGGAAAACGGGATTGTATTAGTTGAATATCTGGCTAATCTTGATAAAGTTGAAGACTATAAAGGTTGGAACATTATTGTAATGCCACTAAAAATAAAAGACGGAGATGGCGCTCCGGTGAGAGTATGTGTTTATAAATAATAACTTGAACCGGTTTGTTGGGAAGTGATTGAAATGGAAAAAGTAATAATTATTGATACAACACTCAGGGACGGTAGTTATGCGGTTAACTTTTCTTTCTCCATGACCGATACCTCAATTATTTGTAGGGAGCTTGAAAGCGCGGGATTTGAGTATATTGAAATAGGACATGGTGTGGGAATGAACGCGAGTAACCGGGGTTACGGAGTTGCCGCTCACACCGATGAAGAATATATGATAGCCGCGGAAAGCGTCCTGAAAAAAGCTAAATATGGTATGTTCTGTATTCCCGGCATTGCCGAACTAAAAAATATTGATATTGCAGCAAAGCATAATATAGGCTTTCTCAGGATCGGAACAGATATTGATAAAGTTGCCTCTTCTGAACCGTTTATAAAGAAAGCCAAGGATTATGGAATGCTTGTGTCAAGCAACTTTATGAAGTCTTACTCGTTTTCTCCAGAAGAATTTGCCAAAAAAGTGAAACTTTCTGAACAATATGGCGCTGATATTATCTACATAGTAGATTCAGCTGGAGGGATGTTTCCTGAACAAATTAAGGAGTACTATAAAGTAATTAGAGAGATATCTGATATTCCCCTTGGTTTTCATGGCCATGATAATTTAGGTCTCGCAATCGCCAATAGCTTAGTAGCGATTGATGCAGGTATTGATTATATTGATTCATCATTACAGGGGCTGGGTAGAAGCTCTGGTAACGCTTCTACTGAAATATTGTTAGCAACTTTTCTTAAAAAGGGGTATGCAACTAACATTGATTTTTTAAAGGTACTGGAAATCGGACAAAAATATATTCAACCACTCATAAATGTTACCGGAAAAGTTCCATTGGATATCGTATCTGGTTTTGCTGATTTTCATTCAAGCTTTATGCATCATATTCAAAAGTTTGCTGCAAAATACAGCGTTGATCCGGCAGTATTAATGATTGAATATACTAAAGTAAATAAGGTGAATATGGAAGAGGATGTTCTGGAAAGTATTGCTCAAAAGATGAGTGGCAAAGAAAATATTTATCTCGGCAAGTATAATTTCAGCAGGTATATAGGAAAAGAGCAGGATGGAACAAAAAGCTGATATTGCTGGACACATAAAATCTCTTTTAAAAAAAAACTGGCACGAGGTATTTGTTGTTGATGGTTTTAACGGCCGGACATTGCGTTACTCTGATTTTTTTCATTGCATTTTGAACGGCAGAGACCAGTTGGAAAAGTCGGGGCTTAAAGAAAAAGATGCCGTTATCTTTTTTGAACCGAACTCCCTTGAGCTAGTTATTCTTTATTTTTCCTCCTTATTACTTGGATTAGTCATTGTACCGGTCGATAAGAATAGAGGAGAAAATGAAATCAAAGATATTATATCACTAATTAATTATAAGAAAACTATTTGCTCTGGCCCTAAGAATCCATTATTTGATAATTATTTAGATTTAACCGAAATAAAAAAAGCTCTATATGAAAAAAGAAACGAATCTATAAAGAGTTTAGATATTTTTAATTCAGTTGACTACGAGAATACTTTCCTGATTGCTATGACTTCAGGTTCTGTAGGAAAGCCAAAAGGAGTTCTTCATTCTTTTAATAACCTCGCAAAAAGTGCTTTAGCCTTTAGTAGGGTATTTCATTTTGGGCCAAAAAATATTTTCTATCATAATCTTTCTATGGCATATATGGCAGGGATTCTTAACCTTATATTCCTGCCTTTTCTTTGTGGAGGACGGCTGATTATCGGGGAGCAATTTAATATATCGAGTATTTTAAGGTTCTGGGAACTCCCAATCAAATATTCTGTTAATACCTTTTGCTTTATTCCCTCTATTCTATCTCTGCTGTTGAAGGTTGATAGAGGAAAGGAAGGAATAAATTATGCCTTGCAACGCGGTATTGTAGGTTGTGTTGCCACAGCTCCTTTAAATGTCAGGACAAAAAAATTTTTTGAAGAAAAATATAATATTCCCTTATTTGAAACTTATGGTTTGTCAGAGCTTCTTTTTGTTTCAGCAAATTCCCCTGGGAAAAAGTTAGAAGGTAGTGTCGGGCAATTATTAGACGGAGTAAAGGTATCCTTTACAGAAGAAGAGGAGCTTTTAATAGATGTTCCCTGGCGTTTTTCAGGTTATTTAAATGAAAAAACAGAAGATTATTTTTATGGTGAGAAATATCGTTCAGGCGACATTGGTTATTTGAACGAGGATCGATTCTTAACAATAAATGGAAGAAAAAAAGATATCATTATTCGGGGAGGAGTCAATATTAATCCCGAGAAGGTTGAAAAATTTATAGCCAGTAATAATGTTTTTGAAGACCAGGTAATATTAGGATTGGATGATTCGATTTTAGGAGAGAAGACAGTCTGCTTTTTTGTTTTAGAAGATAAAACATTTGTTGAAGACATAAAAAAGAACTTAAATAAAGAAATCATAAAAAAACTTGGAAGAGACTATTATGTTGATGAGTTTGTCCCAATCGATAATTTACCTAAAAATATTAACGAGAAAGTTGATAAACTGACTTTAAGAAGATTTATGGAAACAAGTAAAAACTGAAATTGATTTGAGCAACGGATTGAAGAAAAATAATCAAGAAGGGCGTGCCCGATTTCTTCCTTTCTGGCAATCAATGGATACAACTCAAATAAAAATCCTGCCTATATGAGTGATAAAAAAAAATGCAAATTGTTGCTAATAATGCCTACTTTTTGGGATATCATTGCTCCTTCCGTTGGAATAGTCTCTTTGAAATCTTTTCTGGAAAAATTTGGTCATCAGGTTACAGTAGTTAATCTCAATGAGGAACAGGAGCTATGGAATACACAGGGGAAGTATTTGGAAGTGTTAAAATCTGTTGTTCCAGAGAAAAGTATCCTCCCAAGGCTTGGATCTGAATTGTTAGGTTTTCATTCCCAGGCAAAGGTATTTAAAGACGATTATCCTGAAGGATATATAAACTATATTGAGATATTGCTTAAGGATCATTTCCAGTATTTGCTACGTGATGTTTCTAAGGTTAAAATCGCACTAACTATAGAAAAACTTGAAGCAGTATTAGACAAACATTTCAGTAATGTAAAAAAAATTGTTCCAGAGTTGCTTTCTGTTAATCCAGATTTTGTCGGATGTTCAATGCTAAGCAGTACCTTAGGAACCGCACTGTTTTTATTAAGAGAAATTAAAAATAAATTTCCGGAAGTAACAACTGTTTTAGGTGGCCCAGGTCCGTATAACGGGATCAGCTCGGATTCAGAAAACCTAAAGAAGTTAGCAGACAAATGCTCCTTTGTTGATAAAATAATCTTTGGTGAGGGTGAACTCGTTTTAAAAGAAATTATAGAAAAACCCCATTCTGGAGGCAAAATTATCTCAGCCTTAAATTTCAACATTGGGCAACTGAAAATGGATTCTCTTCCTTTTTTGGATTATTCTGACCTGAATCTGAAAAAATATTTTAACCTCGGTATCGGCGTTTCAAGAGGTTGTCCATATAAATGTTCCTTTTGTTCGGAGACTATGGTATGGGGTAACTTTCGAACTATGAGTGTCGAAAGAATTATAAAAGAGATTGAAGCGCATGAGGAAAAATATGGTAAGAAAGGATATTTTTTTACCGATGCTCTAATGAATCATAGTTTAAATGGTCTCGCAAAAAAACTTCTGAGTAAAAAAATAAAAATAGAAATGGATTGTTATATGCGCGTAGATAAGCATACACAGATGCAGGAGTTTACGGATTTATGGGCAAAAGCAGGTTTATCCCGTATACGACTTGGAATGGAGAGCGGTTCAGCGCAAATACTTAAAGCGATGAATAAAAAAGTAACACCGGGAGCGCAAATGAATTCCTTGGAATGTCTTAGGAAATCAGGAATTAAAACAACAACGTATTGGATTGTGGGCTTTCCCGGTGAAACTGAAGAACATTTCCAGGAAACACTAAGTTTAATAAAAAAAATGAAAAATAATATTTACGAACTTGATCTTGCAATATTCTACTTCTATGGAGAGGGTGAAATTGGCAGGGATGAATTCGTGGATAATAATGGAGGCTTGCAGGATAGGTTTCCTCCTGAGTTTGAGCCTTTATCTATATTCAGGTATTATAAATTAAAAGATTTGCAGCCCTCTCGAGAAGAAGCTATGGACAGGGCTATCAGGTTTATAAATCTTGCAAAGGAAAATGGTATCCCCTGTAACAGGTCATCAGTTATTGATCTGCTTGAAGCAGAAAAAAGGTGGAAAAGACTGGCAAAGCTGTAGTTTTAATTTAGTTGTTATTTTAAAAAGGATGTTGCAGTAAATGTTTTAGTTCAAAAGATATATTTTTATGAGGATTTAATGAGCAAGGAAATAAAAGATAACTTGATTAATTGGTTTGCAAAAAACACATCTATTGAAGAAAAGGCAATTAAAGATAATCTTTATCTTAATTACTTTAACGAAGCCTGGATTGATTCAATCCAATTTATTTCTTTTATAAGTGTTATAGAAGAAACATATAATATTTCCTTTGAAAATGATGAATTCCAGGATAGAAAATTTATGACGATTGAGGGATTGGCGGAAATTATTGAAAAAAAAACAAATGAAACAAGGAGCTTATAACTATAACAGGCAGAATATTATTCAGGCCCTTCTCGAAGTTGGAATCTCAAAAAAAGACCATATTTTTACATATAGTAATGTGGGTGCTTTTGGGAAACTTGAAGAATCGACAAGCGGAGATGATTATTACAGGATATTTAAAGAGGCTGTTTTTGAAGTGATAGGGAATGAAGGAACATGGATTCAACCAACCTTTAGTTATAGCTTTTGTTGGAATAAGAAATTTGATATTGATAAAACTCCGGGCATTTGTGGTTTCTTATCCGAAATGATGAGAAAGGACCCTGAGTCTTTAAGGTCGGAAGATGCTAACTTTTCAATCACAGCCGTAGGGAGTAAAGCCGAATATATTACAAAAAATGCCCCTGAGAATCCTTATGCTAAGGAAGGGTTTTGGGACAGGTTTATAAAAATTGATGGGAAATTTTGTAATTTTAATTTTGACGCCGCTTCCACGTTCATTCATTATGTGGAAAGGGAATTAAAAATACATTACAGGTACGATAAACCATTTAATGGTGAACTAATAAAGGGTGACAAGGTGGAACAAAGAATATTTTACCATTTTGCTTATAATAAAGATAATCCGGTTTATAGACCTGACTATCCGAAATTTGATAGAAAAGCCAGAGAAATGGCTTTGGCTCAAATAGCCGTTTTAGGAAAAGGACAGATAGTTTGTATCTCAGCTAAAGATACCTTTGAGCTGATTAAAAAAGAACTTAAAAATGATCCAAACTTCTTAATTGCAGGGACAATCGATCCTGATTAATATCAGGGATCAAACTACAGAATATTAAGAAGAGGAATTAAAAAAATATTTAAAACTATACTTGGAGTTGGTAGTTACAGAAAATGATTTTTCAGATTGATCATGTGGCTTTTTCCTCACTGAACTTTGAAGAAGATTGTAAGATATTCAAATCTTTAGGGTATAAAGAGCATTTTATAGAAAAAAGCTGTCAGAATCTGGCCACAAAAAAACCGATGCTAAAGCATTTTACTGAAGACCTTGATGTGGCTCTGCTTACCTGCCCCAGCAACTTTAGCATTGAACTCCTGAACCACAGATCAATAGATCCTGCGGAATCATATCTTAGCCCGATATTTGATAATATGCCGGAGAATTACTTTGTGCATACAGGAGAGCAAATTATAAATAACATAATATTGCAAAAAGCCACTTTAAAAGCTTTCGACTTGCCTGTTTACATTCAAAATACTGCAGAGAGACACTCATTTAAGTTTAATAAAATCATTATAAAAACGGAAAATATTAAGGAGTCAGTTCTTTTTTGGGAATATTTTAATTTTAAACCTATCAGCATTGAAAAAAAATTTGCTTTTTTGCAGTTTAATTCCATGTTTACTAATGATGTATACCAGATTATTTTAAAAAAAGAAAAAAATGTAAATAGACCCTTTTATTTAGATTCAAAAGGATTTAATTGTCTCGCCTTTATAACTAACTCTGCAGAAAAAGAAAAAGAATCTCTTGAAAAAGAAAGTATTAAAGTCACTGAAATGGTCAAGAAATTTAATTTAAACAAAAAGCTGTTAAACATTTTTTTTGCCATTGGTCCTTCAGGGGAGATAATTGAAGTAATAGGCATAAACAATTAAAATTAAGGAGTTTGCTATGAGTTATGATGCAAAGAAAGCATGGGAAAAAATATATCTTTCTGCAAACGAAATGAGTTATCCGGCTGAATATTTGATTAGAATCTTTAAGGGAAAATATCCATTGTTAGATTTTGATAAATCCCAGTATAAGGACCAAAAAGTCTTAGATTTAGGTTGCGGAAAAGGTAAGAACCTTCCTTTTCTAAAAAAATGCGGTTTTGATGTTTATGGAGTAGAAATTACAGAAGAAATTGCAAAAAAAGTAAAATCAGATTTAAACCAATTAGGTCTTGAGAATATTGATGTTAGGGCTGGTATGAATGACTCCATTCCATTTGAGAATAACTTTTTTGATTATCTTGTGTCTTGGAATAGCTGCTATTACATGCAGGAAAGTACAAACTTTGGGCAACATATTAAAGAATTTAACAGAGTGCTCAAAAAAGGTAGACATCTTATTCTTTCCATTCCTAAAAAAACATGCTTTATCTATCATGGCAGTGAAGAATTGAAAAAGGGGTACCAAATTATTCGAAACGATCCATTTAATGCCAGAAATGGAGCGATAATGAGAATGTTTGAAAATAAACAAGAAATAGAAGATGTTTTTTCTAAGTACTTTTCTGATTTTGCTTTTGCTTCTGTCCAGGATGATTGTTTTGGGTATGATTACCACTGGCATTTAGTGGTTTGTAAAAAGATATGAAATCAGGCTCTTCATATGGAAAAATTCTAATTATATCTTATAACTCAGATTGCAGAAATTAGTTTAATGTTCGAAAAAGCATTTGTTGCCTGCGTGCAAAACGGTATTAGAACTTTAAAATGATAAGGAAAACGACGCCATAATACGTTGATAAACTTTTCAGATATAAAATCTCTTTTTTCTTTCCTATTTTGTTTTGTTAAACCTTGCCAACTTCTCATAATGAAGGTTATTGGTATCATTGGTTTAACTGCAATTAGTGGAATAATATGAAAATAGCAACAGTTTTTGGGGAGAGACCCAAATTTATTAAAGCGGCAATTGTAAGTTCATATATAAAGAAACAAAAGGAGATTAATAAAATCATTATTCATACAGGACAACATTATGATTAAAAAGTGTCTGATCTTTTTTTTAATAAAATTGGATAAATAATATTTTGGGAATAAAAAAATCTAAACGAATAAGAAGTACAAAAAATTCAAAAATGAAAGTATTTTTAGTTGTAGGTGGGCGCCCAAATTTTATGAAAGTAGCGCCTATTTATAAAGAAATGAAGAAATATCCGAGCTGTTTTAAGCATGTAATTGTACACACTGGTCAGCATTATGATAAAAATATGTCCAGTATTTTCTTTAAAAATTTGGGATTACATAGCCCGGACATTTTCCTTGGAGTTTCTGCTGGAAACCATGGTCAACAAACAGGCAGAATTATGATTGAGTTTGAAAAGCAATTGTTAAAGGAAAAACCAGGTTTGGTAATTGTTGTTGGGGATGTTAATTCAACATTAGCATGTTCAATTGCGTCCGTGAAATTGGGGATAGTGGTTGCACATGTGGAGTCGGGTTTGCGAAGTTTTGACAGGACTATGCCGGAAGAAATTAATAGAATTGTTACAGACAGCGTTTCCGATATTTTATTTACAACCTCCAAAGAAGCTAAAGAAAATTTATTAAAAGAAGGGATCCCTGAAAATAAAATCTACTTTGTTGGAAATGTTATGATTGATTCGTTGTATAAAATTAAAAGCATGGCTAATAAGTCTGGAATTTTAAGAAAATTGGGGATCACAAATAAAAACTACATTACTTTAACACTTCACCGACCATCAAACGTTGATTATAAAAATAAATTAGTAAACATATTAGATGCGATAAAAATTATTCAGCAAAAAATTAAAGTTGTATTTCCAGTTCATCCGAGGACAGATAAAATGTTGAAAAAGTTTAGGCTTATGGGGTATATGAACAATATGAAAAACGTAACGCTTATTGAACCTTTAGGTTATCTTGATTTTACAAAGCTAATGGTAAGTTCTAAAATTATCTTAACGGATTCAGGTGGAATCCAGGAAGAGACGACCATACTGAACGTCCCCTGTTTGACTTTAAGAGAAAACACGGAGCGGCCCATTACGGTTGCCGAGGGAACGAATGAACTAGTAGGGAACAACACAAAAAAAATAATATCTTCCACTATGGGCGTTTTAAACTATGATGGTAATTACAAATCGTCTCGAGCACCAAGATATTGGGATGGCAAAGCGTCGAAACGAATAGTTAAAGTGCTGAAAAATAAAATAAATTTAATCGATTAAATCTTATGGAAAATATATTAGTTACGGGCGGCGCCGGTGCTATCGGCAGTCGATTGGTAGAAAAGCTTAGCTTGAAAGAAGATTGCCGCATTATTGTTTTGGATAACCTTTCTTCTGGGTATATTGAGAACATTCCCCCCAAAAAAAATGTCCTCTTTATCCAGGGAGACATTACCTCCGAAGATGTCCTGAAAACTGTTTTTGTAGAAAAAATTAAGATAATTTTTCATCTTGCCGCTAATTTTGCCAATCAAAATTCCATCGATTTTCCGGAAAAAGATTTATCCGTAAACGGTTTTGGTACTCTTAAGCTTTTAGAACGTTCCGTTGAACATAAGGTCGAAAAGTTTATTTATACGTCTTCATCTTGCATCTACGGCCAAAAAAACAAACCTCTTTCCGAAGTGATGACTGCCTACAGCCTCGATACTCCCTATGCCATTACGAAACTGTTGGGGGAGAGGTACGTCACCTATTTTCATGAGCATTACGGTCTTCCTACTGTTGCGTTGAGGTACTTTAATTCCTATGGGCCGGGAGAATTCCCTGGGAAATATCGAAACGTTATTCCAAACTTTTTTTACAAAGCAGTGAAAGGATTACCCTTAATTATAACGGGAACCGGTGACGAGACAAGAGATTTTAACTTTATAGACGACGCGGTAGTAGGAACAATTTTGGCCTCCGAGGTGGAAGCGGCGGTTGGTCAAACCTTTAATATTGGTTCCGGGAAAGAAACGAGAATACTAAAAATAGCTGAAGAGATTAACAGGATAACTAATAATAAAGGTGGAATTCAATTTAAAGAAAAAAGGAAATGGGACAGTATTACGACACGAGTCTCATCCATAGAAAGGGCAAAAAGGCTTCTCGGGTATTCACCGCAAACGGACCTATCCGTCGGCCTTCAAACAACTTACGACTGGATTAAAGATATAGATTTTAATAAATGCGCTTTTTAGCATCTTAAGAATACTTTTAGTGGTTTTTATCTCAGAAAATATTTATACCTTTTACAGGGAGGAAGCCCTATTTAGTTCCGGCCCTTTGACCAAGTTAGGACTTAACAATCAACTTAATTAAATTCCCATATTGAATACGGTCTTTTAACCTTTAAATATTAAAAAGATGATCTATATACTGCTACCCGCGTTTAACGAAGAGGACGGAATAGAAAGACTCCTCGAGAGGTTCTCCCGGATTCAAAAATCCTTCGGTCTTCAAATTACGATGCTGATTGTCAACGATGGAAGCAACGATAAAACAGGGATCGTTATCAAGTCTTTCAAAGAATACCTGAATCTTGAAATAATCGATTTTGAGAAGAACAGGGGAATTGAGGATGTCTTTTATGAAGGGTTTAAAAGAGTTAATGAACTGAGTAAAGAAAAAGACGATATTTGCGTGACCATGGATTCCGACAATACCCATAACCCCTATTATCTTATTTCAATCATAGAAAAGCTAAAAGAGTGCGATGTGGTTGTCGCTTCCCGGTTTCTTCCGGGCGGAGGGATGCTTGGTGTTCCCTTATACAGAAAAATATTAAGCGACATAGCTTCTTATTGTATGAAAAAATTTGTTTCCATCCCCGGTATTACGGATTACTCCATTTTTTACAGGGGTTACAAAGTATCTGTTATTAGAGAAGCGCTCCAAAAATACGATAAAAACCTGATCAGCGGAGAAGGGTTTTCCAGTGTTGTGAATATGCTGATCAAACTAAATGAAATGAATTATAAATTTGGTGAAGTCCCCTTCATATTAAAATATTATTTAAAAGAAGGTTCCACGGGGATTGAAATCCTGAAAACCATTAAAGGTTATTTAAAAATTATTTGCCGCAACTTTAAATGTCAAACCTAACGAAAATATCAGCCACATGGGATAAAGTTTGGCAGGATAAAAATAACCTCACCGAATGGGATTATTTATCCCAAATCGTCGTAGAAATATTAATCAGCGAAACCCCGTTTATCGAAACGACCGCCATAGAAGTTGGAAGCGGCTCGGGACGAATTTCCCATAAATTAGCGCAGCTCGGTGCCAAAGTAACCTTACTCGATATTTCCCAACAGGCAATAAAGGAAGGGGAAAAACTGTTCCAGAGCACGAACCATCGCTGTCATTTAATCAGGGGTTCTCTTTTTCAAATTCCTTGCCGTAATTCTTCTTATGATGTCGTCTGGAATGCGGGGGTTGTGGAACATTACCTCAACGATGAATTGGAATCGAGCCTGAAGGAAATGTCGAGGGTATGCCATGGAAAGGGACTGGTGATCGTGATCGTACCCTACGCCGGATCTTTTCTTCACACCATAGGTAAAGCCTCCATTGAAAAGTTCCTGGAATACCCTTTCGGAGGCGAATACCCGATAAAGACATTAAAGAAGGAGTTGGAGGCTATTTCGTGCAAGTTTGCCAAAAAAGAATATTCTATAGGTTTTTTTGTTTTATTCGTAGGGGCTTTTAAGCGTTTGATGCTGTTTAGAGGAGGAAATGTATTCAAACCTATTTTAAAAACTCTTAATCGATTTTTTATCAATGCTTCGCTACATCCCTTTTTCGGACCTATTTTAAAAAAATTAGACCTCAAACTATCGAAACTATTCGGCGGGTACCTTTTGGTTTCTGTTTTTAATAAAAAGTAAAGATACCCCTACTTCACTTTGGCTAAACTAGGAAGCTAATATTGGCTTTGAGCTAGGCTTTGCAAGCTCAGAGCGACATTTATTTTGTCATGCTGAGCCTGCCGAGCAGGGTAAAATAGCCAATGCCTTTTCCAAACGCCTAAATTAAATGGAATATTTAATCCTTTATTTTCTTAATATAAAAAACTAGACCGCACAAAACTAGAAAGTAAAATCCCAAGAATATTTTTTCCCGATCTAATCTAAATAACGTTGTTTTAAAAATATCTCCCCAGTTAAAGTCAAATCTACAATAAGCATAAAAGCTAGAATACTCCCTGGGACGGGTAATACCATCGATGTTAACAGGGTCTACCTGTTCATGGGGTTTATTGGTCAAATAAAGTCCGACCTTTGTGGCTTTAGATTCGGGAGTTGTTTTAACTAATTCCCAAATAAAAGTCTTATACTTAGAATTGTTTTGAGGAGGGAACCATATGTTAAATAGAACACCCTCATGTGCATGCGTCCCTATTTTTGCGGGGAAAGGAAAACTATCGGAATCGATGAGAGAAGAATGAATAAGTTTCTTTTGATCGTCCTCAACTTCATAAAGGTTGAACTCCAGGTTTAAACTTCCCTCCTTTTTATCCATATATAAAGGTAATATGATTCGGTTAAAATTCGAACATTTCAAGTGAAATTGCTGGGAAATTGAATGGGCTTCGTTAAAGTTGGCCGATCGATAAAGTTGTCCTGAAAAATTAATAATATCGTTATACAAAAAGGCCCGTTTAGCAAGATCGGAAGGAAATACGTGAACAGGATTGTTAAGGAGAAATATAAGGGAAATTAAAAAAATAGTTAATATCTTTATAAACCTTATTCTTACTTTATAAATTGAAAAATTATTTTTCATGAGTAAGAGTTTTAAGATAAAGGTTTTTAAGTAATAGTATTGTCATGATACCGGTTAATATTTTATAAAGCGATTCGATGATTAGATCGAATTGAGGCCCGATCAGATACCAGGTTACATCCTTAATAGAAGGCAGGCTAAAGAAAAACTCGGGGTTGAGGGGGCCGAAGATTCCGAAACAGCTTCCTCGCGATCTTAAACCGGCAAGAACTATTATCAAAAGTAAAAGGTAAAAAGCTTTTCTCCACTTTTGATGTTGCTGTACAAAAAAGATTAAAAACGGAATAAACCATACATAGCGGTGGGTGGAAGATATTAAGTGTCCCCAATAAATTGCAAAAAAGACTGCTAAAAAGCATTGCGAAATAGTAACATAATTGAGATTTTCCAAACGGAAACGTAAGAGGAGAATATAATAGCAGACCAAAGCATAAACTGCCGCCTGACAGAGCCTTAAGAGGATATTAAAATAGTTTAAGGAAACCTGAAAATCCTGGTAGGAAAGTACGCGATAAATGTTAAAAACCTCTTTGCCGGAAATTAAATAAAAGATTGAATAGAGAAAAAGAATAGGAAGAGTCCCATAAAGCAGTAGCCGAAAAGCGTCTCTAAGATTGCGGCTCGAAATGCAAATGACCATGGGTAGGAATAATATGGGAAAGACCTTGAATAAAGCGCCTCCCGCGAGAGCTAAGCACGCCCAATGACTTTTTTTCTTATCTAATGACAAGTAACAGGCAAGGACAACGAAAAAAGTAGGGGTGATATCAAGATGTCCCACCATATAAGTCCCATAAATAACTATAGGGTTAAGAGCCCAAAAAACGATAAATTTTGATCTTGATTTTTCATCGGCGCACATTCGCCAAAAGGTTTTAACGAGAAAAATATCGAATATTAGATAGGGGAGCTTCATGAGGAACAGCGAGAAAAAAAGGTTGTCCATGTCCATCGAGTCGGTGGTTGTATAAATGACGGTATGAAAAAACTCTTCAAAAGGAGTGAAAATAATCGAGTAAATTAACTGGAGAAAGGCAAAGAAAAGAACGGATCCAGGAGGGTAATAAGGGACTTCTTCGCCCATGCCGTAAATATCCCATTCTCCATGAGAAAAAAAATGAGGGTATTTATAAACAAAAAACATATCGCCATGGAGGGTAAAAGGCATAACCATTAACCTTATGAGTATGGCGATAAAAAACCATTGCCGGATGCTAAAGTGTTGAACCATAATTTAAAAAGCAAAAATTGATTGATGTCAATTAAGGATACGGTTGACGTGTTTAATCAAAAAAAGCAGAACTCACTTTTATTGAGTAAGCTTATATCATGAAGAAAGAATGTCAAGATTTTAACTAAAATCTAGAAAAGTGGCTCCCATTTTATAGATTAACCAATTTGCTTTTTAGACAGCAAGTTTCAGTTCTTTTCCGTCACTTTGTTCCGTTTCAATTGTTTTGATTACTGCAGGAATTAATTCAAATCCTTTAATTCTCCTGGAAACTTTTTCGCAATGCAGACAAACAGTGGTCAGCCAGCGCTGGGACATTTTACTACACCTCTATATTTTTTGAAATTTCCTTCATAATCTCTAACCGTCGCAAACATCTTACCCAACGCTCATAAAAATGGAACCAATCCGTCTTTTCCTTTAGAATAAACCAAATGCAGTTGACCTAGTAACTTCTCACTGACGAATATATTTTTAAACCTCTTATTGATTTTTTTCTCCTTTTCGTATTTAATCTCATTAGTGGTCCCTTTATTTTATGGGTTTATAATTTCTTCCCGTGGATTGTTTCACGGGGAAGCCACTTTTTCAATTTTCAACTAACTTTAGGATAACCTCAAAGAAACATTGGATCGTTTAAATTGTGAAATGATTTCTGTGTTTTTTATACGTTCTTAATAGCTGGAATTATCTTTGCTGTAAAGTTAAATGCTAAAGGAAACCTTGATATTTAAAGATTAACTCCTTCTTAAGGTTCTCTATGGACTTATCAATTATAATAGTAAACTGGAATACTTGCAGCCTTTTGAAAAAGTGTCTGGAATCTATTATGAAGTTTACGCACGGCATTCAGGATGAACTCATTGTTGTGGACAATGGTTCCACTGATGACAGCGTAAAGGTAATAGAATCGTCATTTCCATCAGTAAAATTAATTAAAAACAAAAAAAACTTAGGTTTTTCCAAAGCCGTAAACCAGGGTATAAAAATATCACAGGGGAAAAATGTTCTTTTGCTCAATAGTGATACCTATATTAATGAAAATACTTTTGCCAGGATGGTAGATTTAATGAAGAAACAAAACCATATTGGAGCAATGACTTGCAAGGTTTTATATCCTGATGGTAGATCTCAATCAGCCTATTGCCGGTTTCCGAACTTGCCCGGGATGATTTATGAGATTCTTTCCATAAGTAAACATATTGCACATTCAAAAATATTTTATAAATATGACGTTTCCCAGTGGGACTACTCTGTGTCACGGGAACTTAAGGATGATCTATGGCCTGGTGGTGGATGTTTAATGATAAAAAAGGAAGTTTTGGAAAAAGTTGGTGCGATGGATGAAAACTTTGGATATGCTTACATGGAAGACGCGGATTTATGTTACAGGATTAAAAAAAACCACTACTCTTTTTACTATCTTGCCGAGGCAACAATATACCACCACCACAGCTATAGCGTTTTGAAAAGCAGCCAGGATTTTAAAGACCTTTTAACTCTAAATTTGCAGCGAAACAAATATTACTTTTATAAAAAACATTATGGAAGTATTGACTTATTAATACTGAAAGCATTAGATATATGCAAAAATATTCTAATCGAGTTTTATTGGTTGCTAACTTACTTTTTTAATCTTAAGCAAAGAGAAAAATACAGAAATAAAATCAAGCTATACTTACGACTTATAGCTGGATGTTTTGTGGAACATCGGATAGAATAGACTCTAAATCATGTTTGATTCGATTAAGCGAAGTTCTTTTTTTATTTTTATCAATAACATTAGGAGAACAATATACGAATCAGCTTTTTTTGATTTTCTCGTTCTTCCTCAGGCTACTCTGCTTGAAAAATTCCCTGGCGCTCTCATTATTGACAATACCAACCTTTGCAATGCCAAATGTTCTTGGTGTCCGAATGATAAGATACCGGCTGAAAAAGGGATAATGAGTGCTGAGCTGTTTGAAAAAATTATAGAAGACTATGCCAAAGTTGGAGGAATCGTCCGGTTTGGAACTTTTGGAGAGCCGTTACTGGATCCAGTCTTTTTAAAGAAAATAGATTTTATCCGTAAATTTCCATCTATTTATAAGCTGGAATTGATTACAAATGGTTTTGCATTGAATGAAAAGATTGCTCAAAAGTTAATTGATCAAAAGGTTGATACGGAAATCAGTTTGGATGAACTGGATAAAAAATTATTTGAGGAACTAAAGGGCGTTTCTTTTGAAAAAACATGGAAAAATCTTATCAGATTGTTTCAAATGAATGATAAGGCAAAAAGACCTATTGAAATTAATATCAGAATAAAAACTTCCACTAACGAAGAATCGATTCGAAATAATCCCCTTTTTAAGGAACTGTTTCATACAAATTGTACTGTAGAGCTTAACCCTATATCTTCTATGGACAGTCTATCCAACTGGGGAGGATTATTTGATAAAAAATCCTTTTTGTCAGAAGAAATTGATTCTTACCCTCATAAGGCATATAAAGATTATAATCTTCGAAACCAGGCACCTTGTCATCAGCTCTGGAAATGGATGGTTATTAATTGGGATGGAAAGGTAGTACTTTGCTGTACGGATATTTTTGCGAATGTTGTTGTGGGAGATTTGAAAAAGGAAAAAATCAAAGAAGTTTGGCAAGGTACTGTTTTGTCAAAAGCAAGAAGAGAGTTTAAAAGCAGAAATGGAAGAAAAAATGGAATTTGCAGGGTCTGTGATTTGCATGTGGGCTGGCAGTATTTAAGGCTCTATTATAATATCTCTAATCTCCGTATTAGTAGTGGAAGAAGATTTATCAGTTAAGGACAAGCGAATGTTAAGAAAATTATTCAGAATTATTCGCAACCTTTGTTCTCCGATCTTTTATAAAGAGATATATCGTAAACAGCTTTACTATATGTATGAACATTG
>Ga0208894_1001037_pt1 | contig 17473 bp, 13 predicted proteins | sample ETNtaG_12_FD_185752 | JGI IMG/M metagenome (GOLD analysis project Ga0208894, IMG submission 185752) | Marine microbial and viral communities from oxygen minimum zone, Eastern Pacific Ocean - ETNP201306SV49 (SPAdes) (version 2) | ecosystem: Environmental > Aquatic > Marine > Oceanic ... | reverse complement strand
ACGCCGCTGACCCGCAGCAGCTACCACGCAGGTGAAGTGCAGCAGCTAATGGCCGCCCACCCGCGCTGAACTAAGCAATAAGCTCCCCACACACAGGGATCCACTCCTGCAGATTCCAGTCCACAAGGCCTTCCACAATCATCGGGTCCTGTTCAACTAAACGTCTTGCTGCTTCGAAGGAGTCTGCCTTCAGCACAAACAAGCCGCCACCTCCTGGCCGTTGTTCAGCATCCACCAGAAAACCACTCGAGACTTTGATACCTGAAGAACGCAAACCCTTTACCCATGAGCGGTGAGCCGCCAAACATGCCTGCCGTTGCTCTGGTAAGAGGGTCAAAGTCTGCGCAGTAAACCTCTCGGTTTTGATAAACCATGGCATCCCTCAAGCCGCAACCTGCTCAGGCAAAGCCAAGCCAACATTGACCTTCTCACTGGGCGGAACAAGCAACTTAAAGAGTCCTTTCCAGCTCATCCAATTCGCCAGAATCGCTTTGGCTTTTGCACTTTGAGTCTCAGCCAAATGAGCTTCAAGAAGAGTTTTGAGAATGGTTTCCTGCTCAGTATTTGTAATTAAACAGATCTCGACAATCTCTTTGTTCACACGATCGCTAACCATACTTTGCTCATCTAACAGGAAAGTCACGCCACCAGTCATCCCTGCCCCGATATTGCGACCGGTTGATCCCAGCACAACCACTACTCCCCCGGTCATGTATTCACAGCAATGATCCCCAGCTCCTTCAACAACAGCCTTCACACCGCTATTACGTACTGCAAAACGCTCTCCAGCCCTACCTAAAGCAAACAGCTCCCCACCGGTAGCGCCATAAAGGCAAGTGTTGCCCAAAATCACCTGGCTACTGCCTTGATCAGCACCCGGCGGAGGGACCAGCGTGATCCGGCCGCCATTAATGCCTTTGCCGACATAGTCATTGGCCTCACCCACTAGGCGCACATTCATCCCCTGCAGCAGAAAAGCAGCAAAGCTCTGACCCGCAGCACCTGAAAAAGTGATGTCGAGCTGACCTCGGAAACCCTTGTTGCCATGGCGTTCAGCAATCTCACCAGCAATCCGTGCACAGACGCTGCGATCAGTGTTGACGATCGCGAGGTTGCGGGCGATGTGACCATGGGCATCAATAGCCGACATCAACTCGACATCAGCAAGGAGCTGGTCCTCAAGGATCGGCCCATTCTCATGAGCCTTGGCGTCGTGCTGCAACCAAGCCCGATCAGCCGCTGCTGGGATCGAATCAAGCAAGCAGGAGAGATCCAGAGCTTGGGTCTTAACCAGCTTCACATCACGAGGTTCAAGCAGCTCTGTGCGGCCGATTAGATCCTCAAGACGTGCCACACCAATCACACTCATTAGTTGACGCACCTCCTCGGCCACAAACAGGAAAAAATTGACAACGTGCTCCGGGATGCCAGGGAATCGCTTACGGAGGTTCTCCTGCTGGGTAGCAACCCCCACAGGGCACTTGTTGGTATGACAGACGCGAGCCATGATGCAGCCCTCGGCGATCATCGCGATCGAACCGAAGCCATATTCCTCAGCACCGAGCAAGGCGGCGATTAGAACATCCCAGCCAGTCTTAAGACCACCGTCTGCACGCAGCAACACCCGATCACGCAAACCGTTCTCAAGCAAGGAACGGTGCACCTCGGTGAGGCCTAGCTCCCAAGGGCCTCCAGCATGCTTGATCGAACTTAGAGGCGATGCGCCGGTCCCACCGTCATGACCCGAGATCTGGATCACATCAGCATTGGCCTTGGCAACTCCAGCAGCAATAGTGCCAATACCAATCTCAGCAACCAGCTTCACGCTCACCTTGGCAGCAGGATGTACCTGATGAAGGTCGTGAATCAGCTGAGCCAAATCCTCAATTGAATAAATGTCGTGATGGGGCGGCGGCGAGATCAATGCCACGCCCGCCTTGCTGTTGCGCAACTTGGCTATGTATGGATCAACTTTTGGCCCCGGCAACTGACCTCCTTCCCCAGGCTTTGCTCCTTGAGCAACCTTGATCTCAAGTTGCTTAGCGCTACGCAAATATTCCGGCGTAACACCAAAGCGGCCAGAGGCGACCTGCTTAATCGCAGAGCAAGCAGTATCGCCATTACGCAATCCCTTAATGCTTGGCAGGGTCGCTGAGCGACTCTCTTGATCGACATCATCAAGGATCTTGAATCGAGCCGGATCTTCTCCCCCCTCACCACTATTGCTCTTACCGCCAATACGATTCATCGCCACGGCAAGCACCTCATGCGCCTCCCGTGAAAGAGCGCCCAGGCTCATTCCTCCGGTACAAAAACGCTCGCAAATGGATTCAATACTCTCAACCTGATCTAACGGAAGGGGAGTAGGAGCTAAGCGGAAAGTAAGCAGATCGCGTAGTGCCGTAACTGGCCGATTTTCAAGCAGGTTCTTATAGGTAGAGAAGTGGTCGTAGCCGGGACCAGCCTTTACGGCTGCATGCAGGGCCTTGGACATTTCAGGGGTATTGAGATGAAATTCGCCACCACTGCGATATTGCACAAAACCCATGAATTCAAGCTTGGTGCGATCAAGCTCAGGGAATGCCTTGGCATGAAAAGTGAGGGTCTCGCTTGCTAAGTCATTGAGGCTGAGACCAGCCACGCGACTGGTGGTGCCTTTGAAAGCCAACTCGATCAAGTCAGCACCAATACCAATCGCCTCAAAGATCTGAGCACCGTGGTAACTAGCCAACAGTGAAATGCCGATCTTGGAAAGGATCTTGCGCAGGCCGTCTTCCTGGGCTTTGCGCAAATTGGCCTGAACCTGATCAATCTCAAGCGCTGGCAGCTTCCCCGTTTCAATCAACTTCTGAGTACGAGGGTGCTTCCACCAATGACGAGTGGTCTCCCAAGCAAGCCAAGGGCAGACAGCACTTGCGCCAAAACCGATCAAACAAGCCAGATGATGGGTGCTCCAGCACTGTGCTGTGTCCACCACCAAAGAAGCCTGCAGCCGCAAACCCTTATTGAGCAAATGGTGATGAACTGCACCAATCGCCAACAGTGGTGGAATGTAGGTAGTGGCAGCACCAACCCCACGATCGGAAAGGACAACGATCTGACTACCACCGCGAACAGCAATCTCCGCCTCAGAACAGAGCAGTTTGAGGGCATTGCCAAGGCCGTTTGGGCCATCGTTAACAGGCAACAAAGTGGAGAGAGTGGTCGCCAGCAAATCCTGTTGAGCCAAGGCAACAAGCTCAGCCTCATTGAGTATCGGTGTATCGAGATGGATTACCGCTGCTGCTGCTGCCTCAGGCCGAAGCGGTGATCCACGCTTACCCAAATGCATCTCAAGACTCATCACCAACTTTTCCCTCAGGGGATCAATCGGCGGGTTAGTTACCTGCGCAAAGCGCTGCTTGAAGTAGTCGTATAAAAGATGAGGCTTATCGGAGAGCACTGCCAGGGGTATGTCATCACCCATGCAGAAGGTGGGCTCTTTGGCCCCACCGGCCATAGCATCGATCACCAGCTCAAAATCCTCAGCCGTGAAGCCAAAGGCTGTCTGCTGCTGAAGCAGCTCCAAGTCCCCTAGCTGGGCTTCCTGGAACCAAGCCTTTCTAGCGAGAGTGCAACGGTTTTTACTCAGCCATTCGCCATAGGGATAACGGGCAGCTACCTCCTGCTTTACATCCCAGTTGCGCAGCAAACAACCCCGATCCAGATCAACCGCCAGCATCTGCCCAGGACCAAGTCGCCCCTTCTCAATGATGCGACTTTCCTCAAGCTCAACCACACCAGTTTCTGAGCCCATCACCACAAACCCATCACTGGTAATGCAATAGCGAGCCGGACGCAAACCATTGCGATCAAGACTGGCTCCAACGCAACGCCCATCGGCAAATACAAGTAAAGCTGGACCATCCCAGGGCTCCTGGGTACACGCCGAATACTCATAAAAGGCTTGAATTTCTGGCTTATCAGCCAGCTCAGGCTGATCGCGGAATGCCTCCGGCACCAAGGTCAGCAAACTGTCGACAATCGGGCGGCCACTTCGCACAAGTAACTCCAAAGTCGCGTCGAGGTTTGCCGAATCACTAAAAGCCGCATTAACCACCGGCTTAAGGTCAGCCGCTTGCTCTCCCCAAACCGCGTCGAGGTTGACTTCGGTGGCCCGAGCCCAATTCAAGTTGCCCAACAGGGTATTGATCTCACCGTTATGACCTAGCAACCGCATCGGCTGGGCCAGTGGCCAGCGGGGCAGCGTATTGGTACTGAAGCGACGGTGATAAACCGCGAAAGGCACCTCAAAGCGAGGATCGCGCAGATCGGCATAGAACGCTGCAAGCACCTCTGATCGCACCATGCCTTTGTAAACAACAGTGCGACTACTAAGTGAGGTCACATAGAGATCACTAGCTTGCTCCCCCCAGGCCTGCCGGGCACGATCGCCGATGCGACGGCGCAACCGAAATAACAAGGCCTCCAGAGCATCACCTTGTTGCGATCCCTGCACCAGCCACTGCTCGATTGCCGGCGCTGTATCACGAGCAAGGGGACCTAAAACAGCCATATCCACAGGCACATCTCGCCACCCCCTGGAACTAAGACCTAGAGCCTCCGCCTCCTGCTCACAAAAGCCACGTGCCTGTTCGCGGCGAACAGCATCACGAGGCATAAACAGCATGCCTAGGCCTAAAGCATCGGTCGACGCATCGACCGCCGACCAAACAGCCTCAAGGTAGCTCCAGGGAATAGCACAAAGAACACCTGCGCCATCACCGGAATCGCCATCACCTCCGCAGCCACCTCTGTGTTCCATGCAATCCAGGCCTCTTAGTGCCTGCTGCAAGATCCAATGGCTAGCTTTGCCATCAATCTGAGCCAAAAAGCCCACGCCACAAGCATCCTTTTCGCCAACCACTGCCGCAGGAGCACTGCTATCGCGATAGGGCCAATGAGGACGACAAGAAACCTGAGACATAAGCTTCAGAGAAACTATTTCCCTTTAGCGCAGCTGACTGCGAGCAAAGGGAAAGGCGCAATTGATGATCCTAGGGAGGCACCCTCCTCTAAGACTTAGCCAGATAGCAGGGCTAGCGTCCAAGTCATGGTTGCTCCACCTCCTCCACCTCCCGTTATCGAAATAAGAGCCGCGAAGGTATTCGTTGGTGATCGCCTCAAAATCGATGGGCAACTAGTCGAGGCACCTTGGCGTTGGATAGGCCACAGCAGTGGCCCTCCAAGCCAACTCTGGCTGCCCCTGGATCTACTGATTGGACGTTTTGGCTTCCATCAATCCAGCCAATCAAATGGACAGCAACTGCAGTGGTATGGGAATAAAGCCTCTCTGAATTCGCTCCGCCAAATCACTCTCGAGGATGAGGTGGCATTGAATGTGGCCGATTGGCTGAGCGCATCAGGCATGAAGATGCGGCGTCAAAAAAATATCCTCAGCGTGGAGCTGCTAAAACCCCGACTCAATGGTCTTCGGCAAGGCAATGGCAGTATGTCCAAACGCCTGGTGCTCGACCTCAGCGGTCCGGCGCTGATACAGCGTATTGGCAATAATCTCCTGCTTAATCTTCAGGCCACCGCTAGGCAGCGTGGGCAGATGCAGGCACTAGGCCTGATGGCCAAGCAACAGCGCAATGGCCTGATGCTCATCGGCCAGGCAGAAGCCCTCAGCAGCCTCACCCTGAACAAACCCTGGCGCATTGTCCTGGACGGCATTGGCAATCGCCCCGAAGCAACAAACCTTCGCTCATCCCTGCTTGATCCATCTATCCAGGCTCTAATCCGCCGCGGCCTGGTATTCGATACAAAAGTAGTGACCGTTGGAGTGAAGCCACTGCAAATCACCCGGGTTGGGACAGATCTGTCAAAACAAGGACTAATACTGAGGCCTTTGACGCAAATTGGTCATCAACAAGGCCTGCGTTTTCTTAACCAGCTAGCCCATCCTGCCGGAGCTCTGATCGCCATCAACGGAGGCTTCTTCAATCGGGCGCGCCAATTACCCCTTGGGGCTTTGCGAATAGATGGCAAATGGTTTTCAGGCCCAATCCTCAACCGAGGAGCAGTCGGCTGGGGACCTACAGGCCACCTATCCTTCGGCCGCCTACAACTCCAGCAAGAACTTCAAGGCCCTGGGGGGAAGCGATGGGGAGTTACCACATTGAACAGTGGCTATGTGCAGCAAGGTCTTAGCCGCTACACCAGAGCTTGGGGGCCGTTCTACCGAGCCCTCAGCGGAGAAGAGAACGCAATGATGGTCTCCAAAGGGCGAGTAGTTCAGAGCTTTGGGCAGAGGGAGCTAAAGCGAGGGGTCCCGCTAAGGAAAGATGGAGATCTGATCGTGGCCAGAGGAGGCGCACCTTTACCAGCAACACCTGGCGAAACAGTGAGCCTGCGAACAAAAGCCTCAGATCCTCTTGGTGAGCTACCGCAAGTGCTTGGTGGAGGTCCGCTACTACTTCAAAACGGACAAGTAGTTCTTGCCGGAAGGAAGGAAGGCTTCAGTTCAAGCTTTCTATCCCTTGCCGCTCCACGCAGTGTGGTGGGTCAAGGTGGCGGCAAGGTCTGGCTACTAACTCTCAAAGGGACAAGAGGTAGTGATCCAACTCTGCTGGAAACAGGCTTGGCACTAAAGCAACTTGGGCTGCGTGAAGGTCTTAACTTGGATGGAGGCAGTTCAACCTCCTTATTGGTAGCCAATCAATTGGTGGTCACAGGCAGAGGCACCCCACCCCGAGTCCAGAATGGTCTTGGGCTCGTACTTCGTTAAAACGAACCCAGCCGGAAAAGATAAGCAGAGTCTTGGGAAGACCTGCGGCAATGAACTAATTGGTCAAAAGATGATCAGATAAGCCTTCATGGCTGAGCAGGGCAACCCAATAGCTGCACTACCCATAGCGATGCGTCACTTAATCAATACAGCTGACATAGCTATTGGCACTTGAGGCCAAAACCCTTAAAAGCACAACTGCTATAGCCCCTCTTTATTCAGCCGTATCAGCAATCAAGCAAGACGAAACGGTATGGTGGTAGATCGTGGAAACAGGTCGGATGTCCGACCACATGCCGAGCGTCGATGCCAACCATCCAACAGCTGATCCGAACCGAGCGACAGCGCCTAACTCGAAAGACAAAATCTCCAGCTCTGCGCGCTTGTCCAGAGCGACGCGGTGTATGCACTCGGGTATACACCTCCACGCCTAAAAAGCCCAACTCAGCCCTGCGCAAAGTTGCACGCGTCCGGCTCACCTCAGGCTTTGAGGTCACGGCTTATATACCCGGCATCGGCCACAACCTTCAGGAGCACTCGGTAGTACTTATTCGCGGCGGCCGAGTTAAAGATCTCCCTGGAGTTAGGTATCACATCATCCGCGGGACCCTAGACACAGCAGGAGTAAAGGATCGCCGTCAGTCTCGCTCTAAATACGGTGCCAAAGCTTCCCAGCAGGAGTAAAGGACTTCACTCTTTTACCCATTACCCCCTAGCTACCCTCTTCCACTACTAACGGTCTATGTCCCGCCGCAACGCAGCAGAAAAACGCCCAGTTCTGCCTGATCCCGAATTCAACAGCCGACTGGCGACAATGATTGTCTCCCGGTTGATGAAACACGGCAAAAGATCAACAGCACAGCGCATCCTTTCTCAAGCCTTTGGCTTGATCAATGAACGTACCGGTGGCGACCCAATAGAACTCTTCGAAACAGCTGTTAAGAATGCCACTCCGCTTGTAGAAGTAAGAGCCCGTCGTGTTGGTGGTGCCACCTATCAAGTACCGATGGAGGTTCGTCAGGAGCGCGGCACCGCAATGGCTCTTCGCTGGCTGGTGAACTTTTCTCGATCCCGTAATGGCCGCAGCATGGCCCAAAAGCTTGCTGCCGAACTCATGGATGCCGCTAATGAAGCTGGTAGTGCCGTTCGCAAGCGAGAAGAAACCCACAAAATGGCTGAAGCCAACAAGGCTTTTGCTCACTACCGCTACTAAGCCCAACCAAAGCACCTGCAATACTCATACGTTGCAAAGGCTGACCTGTAGAGTCTCAGCCGCCTTTTAACGAACAACACCGGAGAATTTCCTGTGGCTCGCGCCTTCCCCCTGGAACGTGTCAGAAATATCGGGATCGCCGCCCATATTGACGCTGGCAAAACCACCTGTACTGAACGGATCCTGTTCTATTCAGGTGTGGTTCACAAGATGGGCGAGGTGCATGATGGCGCCGCAGTTACCGACTGGATGGCTCAGGAACGAGAGCGCGGAATCACGATTACAGCAGCCGCAATATCTACAACCTGGAATGAGCACCGTATCAACATTATTGATACTCCGGGTCACGTTGACTTCACCATCGAGGTTGAACGCTCGATGCGAGTACTTGACGGTGTGATTGCTGTTTTCTGCGCCGTTGGTGGCGTGCAACCTCAATCAGAAACCGTTTGGCGCCAGGCCGATCGCTACTCGGTACCCCGAATGGTGTTCGTCAACAAAATGGACCGCACCGGTGCGGACTTCCTCAAGGTTCACGGACAAATCAAGGATCGCCTCAAAGCCAACGCCATCCCAATCCAGCTGCCCATTGGTGCAGAGGGAGATCTGAGCGGAATTATTGACCTCGTTAAAAACAAAGCCTTCATCTATAAGGATGATCTTGGTCAGGACATCGAAGAAACAGAAATTCCAGAAAACATGAAAGAGCTTGCCGCTGAATGGCGAGCCAAGCTGATGGAATGTGTTGCTGAAACCGACGAAGAACTAATTGAAATTTTTCTAGAGACGGGAGAACTAAGCGAAGCCCAACTTGCATCAGGCATTCGCGAAGGGGTTCTCAAGCACGGCCTTGTACCTCTGCTGTGTGGATCTGCCTTCAAGAACAAAGGTGTTCAACTGCTATTGGATGCCGTGGTGGACTACCTGCCCGCTCCTGTTGATGTACCCCCGATTCAAGGTTTACTTCCGAATGGCAAGGAGGCTGTCCGCCCCTCGGATGACAAAGCTCCATTTAGTGCCCTGGCTTTCAAGGTGATGGCTGATCCCTACGGCAAGCTCACCTTCGTGCGCATGTACTCAGGGGTGCTCGAGAAAGGCAGCTATGTACTGAACTCCACGAAGAACGAGAAAGAACGAATTTCCCGACTGATCATTCTCAAGGCAGATGATCGTGAAGAGGTCGATGCACTACGCGCAGGAGATCTCGGTGCTGTTCTGGGCCTGAAGAACACCACCACCGGTGACACCCTTTGCACTACTGATGATCCGATTGTTCTAGAAACCCTCTACATCCCCGAGCCGGTGATCTCGGTGGCAGTTGAGCCCAAAACCAAAGGCGATATGGAGAAACTATCCAAAGCCCTGCTTTCATTGTCGGAAGAGGATCCCACCTTCCGCGTCAGCACCGACCAGGAAACCAGCCAAACGGTGATTGCTGGCATGGGCGAACTTCACCTTGAAATTCTCGTCGATCGCATGCTGCGAGAATTCAAGGTGGAGGCCAACATCGGCGCGCCACAGGTCTCCTATAGGGAAACCATTCGTGCCAGCTCCAAAGGCGAGGGCAAGTTCGCCCGTCAAACTGGTGGGAAAGGCCAATACGGCCACGTGGTTATCGAAATGGAACCCGGAGAACCGGGTTCAGGTTTTGAATTTGTCAACAAGATTGTCGGCGGCATCGTTCCAAAGGAATACATCAAGCCTGCCGAATCAGGCATGCGTGAAACATGCGAATCCGGCGTTATCGCTGGTTATCCGCTCATTGATGTGAAGGTCACCATGGTTGATGGGTCTTACCACGATGTGGACTCATCAGAAATGGCCTTCAAAATCGCCGGATCGATGGCCTTCAAAGACGGCGTAAAAAAGTGCAATCCTGTGCTGCTTGAACCGATGATGAAAGTTGAAGTCGAGATCCCCGAAGATTTCCTCGGTTCGATCATCGGTGATCTCTCCTCACGTCGAGGTCAGGTTGAAGGCCAGTCCATCGACGATGGACTATCTAAAGTGCAGTCCAAAGTGCCTTTAGCCGAAATGTTCGGTTACGCCACCCAGCTCCGATCCATGACTCAAGGTCGGGGTATCTTCTCGATGGAGTTCAGCCACTACGAGGAAGTTCCTCGCAATGTTGCTGAAGCCATCATCTCCAAGAATCAGGGCAATTCCTGATCTCTATAACACCCACTTTCCACCCCCCGATTCTTTTACAAAATGGCCCGCGAGAAGTTTGAGAGGAACAAGCCTCACGTCAACATTGGCACCATCGGCCACGTCGACCACGGCAAAACCACCCTGACCGCAGCAATCACCAGTGTGCTTGCGAAAAAGGGTCAAGCCAAGGTGCAAGATTACGCCGAGATCGATGGCGCTCCTGAAGAGCGTGAGCGCGGTATCACTATCAACACCGCCCACGTGGAATACGAAACCGTCGGGCGTCACTATGCACACGTGGACTGCCCCGGTCACGCTGATTACGTGAAAAACATGATTACCGGTGCGGCGCAGATGGACGGAGCCATCCTGGTTTGCGCAGCAACCGATGGTCCCATGGCTCAAACCAAGGAGCACATCCTTCTTGCCAAGCAGGTGGGCGTGCCTGCACTGGTTGTCGCTCTCAACAAATGCGACATGGTCGACGATGAAGAAATCATCGAGCTAGTTGAAATGGAGATCCGTGAACTCCTGAGCAGCTACGACTTCCCTGGTGATGACATCCCCATCGTCAAAGTATCTGGTCTCAAAGCCATTGAAGGTGAAGCCGAATGGGAAGCAAAGATCGATGAGTTAATGGACGCAGTTGATGCATCCATACCAGAACCAGAGAGAGAAATCGAAAAACCTTTCCTAATGGCCGTAGAGGACGTTTTCTCAATCACTGGTCGTGGCACCGTGGCCACCGGACGAATCGAGCGCGGCAAGGTCAAAAAAGGCGAGGAAATTGAAATTGTCGGAATCAGAGACAGCCGCAAGACCACCGTTACCGGTGTGGAAATGTTCCGCAAAGATCTTGACGAAGGCTTGGCGGGCGACAATTGCGGTCTCCTACTTCGCGGCATAGAAAAGGAAGACATCGAGCGCGGCATGGTACTAGTCAAGCCAGGCTCAATTACACCTCACACTAAATTCGAGGGTCAGGTTTACGTCCTCAAAAAAGAAGAAGGTGGACGCCACACCCCCTTCTTCGCCGGATACCGTCCGCAGTTCTACATCCGTACAACTGATGTTACCGGCCAAATTACCGCCTTCACAGCCGAAGACGGCTCCAACGTGGAGATGGTGATGCCAGGCGACAACATCAAGATGACTGGTGAATTGATCTGCCCTGTTGCTATCGAGCAAGGTATGCGCTTCGCCATTCGTGAAGGTGGCCGCACCATCGGTGCCGGTGTGGTTTCGAAGATCATCGAATGATCATGATGGGGATGGTTCTGGCCTTTTGTGACCGGTCATCCCCTAAATTCAAAACTTAAGCTCGCGAGAACGATCAGCGTTCATCGCAATTCCACAGAACCTCGACAATCCATCCCCCCACCCCATCAAGGGGAATTCGCCTAAACCTTCATGTCCACGGCTATCGCTCAGCAGAAGATCCGCATCCGCCTCAAGGCATTCGACCGCCGCATGCTGGATCTTTCCTGCGACAAAATCATTGAAACCGCCGACAACACAGCCGCGACGGCAATCGGCCCAATCCCTCTACCCACCAAGCGGAAGATTTACTGCGTGCTTCGCTCACCTCATGTAGATAAGGACTCACGTGAACACTTCGAAACTCGTACCCATAGGCGCATCATCGATATTTACAACCCTTCGGCCAAAACCATTGATGCCCTAATGAAACTAGACCTGCCAAGTGGTGTGGACATTGAAGTGAAACTCTGACGGTCAACCGAGATCCAAATCAGCTAACTAGGCTTTCTATCTCTTTAGGACGATATCCGTGACTGACCTCTCCGTCAGGGAGTTGCCTCTCTTCCCTCTGCCGGATGTCGTGCTTTTTCCCCAAGAAGTGCTGCCACTGCACATTTTCGAGTCTCGTTACCGAATAATGCTTCAAAGCGCGCTGGAAAGTGATCGGCGCTTTGGTGTTGTGCGCTGGGATCCCCAATCAAAAACGATGGCCGATGTTGGATGTTGCGCAGAGATCCTGCAACACCAAACATCCGAAGACGGACGTAGCAACATCGTCACCCTCGGACAACAGCGCTTCCGCATACTCGAAGTGATTAGAGAAGCCCCTTTTCGCACAGCCATGGTGAGCTGGATCGAGGATGATCAGGTGGACAATCACAACCAACTACAGGAGCTCTACAACAGCGTTGCAAAGGCCCTGCGCGACGTGGTGTTCCTCACCGGGAAGCTCACAGGTTCTGATACCACCCTGCCGGATGACCTGCCAAATCTGCCCAGGGAACTCTCTTTCTGGATCGCTGCGCATCTCGGCGGGCCTGTAGCTGAAGAACAACAAGCCCTATTGGAGCTAACAAAAACCAACCAACGCCTGCAGCGTGAATACGAGATGCTCGACCATACCCGCCGTCAACTTGCGGCCCGCACCGTTCTCAAAGACAGCCTCAGCAATGTCGACCAGGCCAACAATTAATGGGGATTTGGCTTTGGATATTCATCCTGACAGCAACAAGCCTGGCCGCTGCCATGCTGATCTGGAGCAAACGGAATCGGCGTTACGAATCCAGCGACAGTGTGGCCTCTGCCTACGACTCCTGGACTAACGACCAACTGCTCGAGAGACTCTGGGGCGATCATGTCCACCTCGGCCATTATGGCGAACCTCCCCGCAGTAGAGATTTCCGGGCCGCGAAGGAGGATTTCGTCCATGAACTGGTGCAATGGAGTGGACTCGCTGAATTACCTCAAGGCTCCCGAGTGCTTGACGTTGGCTGCGGTATCGGTGGAAGCACAAGGATCCTGGCAAAGGATTACAACTTTGATGTGCTCGGAATCACCATCAGTCCAGCCCAGGTGAAGCGTGCCAAACAACTCACCCCAAAAGGGATGAACTGCCGATTCGAGGTTATGGATGCCCTCGATCTAAAGCTGGCTAAAGGCAGTTTCGATGCTGTTTGGAGCGTAGAAGCAGGCCCCCACATGCCTAACAAGCAGCGCTATGCAGATGAGCTGCTGCGAGTGCTACGGCCAAACGGTGTATTAGCTGTGGCCGATTGGAACCGTCGCGATTGTGAAAATGAAAAGATGAACCGCATAGAACGGTGGGTGATGCATCAGCTGCTCAACCAGTGGGCCCATCCTGAGTTCGCCAGCATTGCTGGCTTCCGCCATCATTTGCTCAGCAGCCGTTATTGCGGAGGCCCTATTGAAATAGACGACTGGACCATATCCACCCTGCCATCCTGGAATGATTCAATTCTGGAAGGGATTCGCCGGCCTAAGGCCGTGCTCGGGCTGGGTCCAGGAGCTGTAATCAAAGGACTCCGCGAAATACCAACAATTTTGTTGATGCGCTGGGCTTTTGCCCATGGCCTAATGCAATTCGGTGTCTTCCGTAGCCGTGGCTGATCTCAATTGAGCTGCAAATCGCTGCTGGGATAAGAACCAAAATGCGCCAAATGGTCACACAAAGGTTGTAAAGACTCAATGAGCTGATGGCAGTCAACATCACCCCCCTCCATCAATTCCACATCTACAAAAAACACATACTCGCCTAGTTCACGTTTTGAAGGACGCGACTCAATCCGACTCATATTGAATCCCAAGCTAGCCACGCAGGTGAGTGCCTCTAGCAGTGCACCTGGTGCATTGGCATGTAGAGAAAATGCAAAGCTGGCCAAATCACCTCGTTTTAGAGGCTCTCCCTGTTTCAGCAACAAGAATCTGGTGCAATTACCCGCTACATCATTAATTGGGAAGGCCAATTCCTTAAGGCCCCTCTCCTTGCCTGTAGGCCGGGACGCAATTGCAGCACGAAAGTGACTGTCTGCAACCATCCTGGCCGCCTCTGCCGTGGAACTTGTCGGCAACTGCAAAGCCTCAGGAAGATGCTCAGCCAACCAGCCACTGCACTGAGCTAAAGCCTGAGGATGAGACAGCACCTCAGAGATGCCTGGGAGGCCACCACTACTAAGTAACGCATGACGAATTGGTAACACCACCGCCCTGAGAATGCATAACTGCGGATGAGACCAAAGGGCATCGTGGATGGCAGTCACACCACCTTCTACTGAGTTCTCCACCGGAACTACAGCCATTTCACAACGTTTATTAACCACATGCTCAACCACAGAGCGCAGTCCCACACAGGGCACTAGCTCCAGATCTGGCAATTGCTCTAGCTCCGCCAGAGCAATTGCCGCCTGCTCACCGTAAGTTCCCTCCGGCCCGAGGAAGGCCACGCGTGTTGGCATCGGAGGCGCATCACAAGAAGGTAGATAGGATCATGACGCGTCAACTGCCAGCCATGTCTCTGGCTTTCCAAGCCAGCCAGCAAATCAATCTGCCGGTGCCTCAAAACACTGAGCGCCTACCTGCTTATTTATACGAGCAGGACAGAGTGCTGGCGGCCATTCTCGATGGGGAAAAACTCACCCGGCTAGGGCCAGGTAGCTTCAGCTATGCAGTAACCAGTTTGAACGTATTCCAGCTACAGATAAATCCGGTTGTCTCACTGGAAGTAGACAACACTGACGGCACACTCACTATTCGCGCAACAGATAGCGAACTGGAGGGGTTGCCTCTTATTGACGACTTTGAGCTTGGCCTGGAAGCCATCATGGAGGCCACCCCAAAAGGACTCGAGGGAAAAGCTCTGCTTTCGGTAAGTGTTACCCCTCCAGCACTACTAAAGCTCATCCCAAAGGGAGTTTTAGAAAGCACCGGTCAATCGATTCTTAGCGGCATCTTGCTGGCCATCAAGGCCCGTGTTGGTCAGCAGCTGATCAAGGATTTTCGCGAGTGGTGCCAAGAGCAACCATGACCTCAAACGACTCGGCCTTGAGCAGCTAAAACCTTGGTTAGGAAGGAATAACGATGAAGCGGAGTTGGACCTAGCGACAGCAAGGCCTGACGGTGAAATGCCGTGCCATAGCCAGCGTGTCGTTCCAGGCCATAACCGCAGAAACGACCAGCCAAGCGCTTGATCAAGCCATCACGAGCCTGCTTGGCCAACACACTGGCTGCTGCGATAGCAGCACAACTGCTATCGCCCCGCACCACGGTGCGTTGTGGCCCCATCCAGAGGCGTAATGGCAGCACGCCATCAACCAAGACCAGCTCCAACGGTTGAGCTAGTCGCTGCAGTGCCCGCAGCATGGCGCGTTCCGTCGCCATGCGAATGCCTAACGCATCGATTTCCCGAGCCGAGGCCTGACCAAGGGCCCAAGCGGCCGCGGCGTTCTCGATCAGCGGCACTAGGCGAGCCCTATGGCGAGCAGTAAGTGCCTTGCTATCGGTTAACCCTTCCGCTAATAACTCGACTGCTGCATCATCAGTCAGCACTACTGCACCGGCAAACACAGGCCCGAATAAACAACCCCGACCGACTTCATCAACTCCGGCGATAAACTCCGCCGAGGCATCCATCTCAGCCTGCAGCAGAAGAACGACGGCGTCGACGGCGCGAATCTTCAGGCTCTGCCTCCGGCTGTTGAGGAGCTGAAGAAACCGCTTCTTCAGCAGAGCTACTAGATGAATGATTTACCTCAAGGGGAGTAATTTCAACGCTTACAGGCTCATCCTTTTCGGCAACCTTGGCTTGCTGGCCATATGCCTCTGTGCCATTAGAGGAAGAATTCTCTGCGCCGATTTCAGCACCACCACGGCCAACGGCTCGAGCACCACCTCGTCCCCGACGTCGACGACGATTTGAACTAGTAGCAATCTGCTGACGTGCCTCCTCAAGCACTTGCTCAGCATCGTCTCCAGGGCGAACAACACGTACCAAAAGGTTGTCGTTTTCTGGAGGGGGCTCAAGCAGAAGCAAAGGGTTTAAGCCTAGCCAAGCGAACACCTGCTCCTGTTCTGAATCCATTGGAACAGCTACCAGTTCAGGTTCCTGGCGACGAGTAACAAGCTCAGAAGAGGACGAATGCTCGTGAGTTTCAGGTTCAAGGGTCGTTGACTCAACTCCATTCACCTCAGCAGATGGAACCGTCAAGCCAGGCAACTCAACGGCACCGGAACGAACACGCCCACCACGCCGTCGGCGACCATTGCCGCCTTCTCCTGACACCTGAACGTCAGGCCGAGCAGAGGAGGCCGCGGATCTCACCAATCCAGTAGCCATAGCAAGTGGCTGTAGCAGATCCTTGCCGGGCAATACCGCCACATGACCAAGGCCACAACAACTGGGACAGGCCCTGCCAAACAATTCATAAATGTTCTGCCCCTGACGTTTACGAGTGAGTTCCACCAAGCCCAATTCAGTCAACTGGGCAATCTGAGGACGAGCAGAATCATCTCGAACAGCCGCTGTGAAATGCTCCAGCAACTGCAACTGATCACGACGCGACTCCATATCGATGAAATCAATAATGATCACGCCACCGATATTGCGGAGCTTCAGCTGACGGGCGATCTCAATAGCCGCCTCACAGTTGGTCCAGAGCACCGTCTGACGGGCATTGGCCGAGCGAGTGAAGGAACCTGAATTGACGTCGATGACTGTGAGCGCCTCCGTCGGCTCAATGATCACGTAGCCACCGGATGGCAGGTCAACCCTGGGCCTAAGCGCATCGCGAATGGCAGCATTGACTCGGTAATGCTCCAGTAACTCTGTGGGTTCGTTATGGGCCTCCACTAATACATTTGGGCCTCCCTGACCGAGGAAACTACTCACGCGCTCCACGGCAGCGGAATCATTCACCACTACCCTCACCAAATCCGGACCAACGTGATCCCTCAATACGCGATGAATGAAATCTTCATCGCGATTGAGTAACACCGGCGGGGCGGCAGTATCTGCTGCCTGCTGAATGGCTTCCCATTGCCTGAGCAAGGCCTCCAGGTCATCAATCAGCAAATCTTCACTGATGCCATCGGCTTCGGTGCGAATCAATAAACCCGCACCCGGGGGCTTCACCAACACCCCAAGTGCTCTCAGCCGGTTGCGTTCCCCCTCAGAGTTAATCCGACGAGAGATGTTCACCCCCTGACCATGGGGCTGCAGCACCAAGTAGCGACCGGGCAAAGCCAAGTTGCCAGTGAGCCTTGGCCCCTTGGTACCTGTTGGCTCCTTCATTACCTGAACCAACACCTGCTGACGAGGCTTTAAAAGCTCTGTGATAGGAGCAGCGATCTTCGTCTGACGCAGGGGCCCTAGGTCCGTGACATGAATAAAACCGTTTTTCTCACTTTCTCCGATATTGACGAAAGCAGCATCAATGCCTGGCAGAACATTCTCAACAGTGCCGAGGTAAACATCTCCGATCTGGTAGCGACCCTGAGCAACGATCAACTCATCTACTCGCTCATCTGTGAGCAATGCTGCGATCCGCAGCTGCTCAGAGATGACAATT
>Ga0208894_1001033_pt1 | contig 17504 bp, 28 predicted proteins | sample ETNtaG_12_FD_185752 | JGI IMG/M metagenome (GOLD analysis project Ga0208894, IMG submission 185752) | Marine microbial and viral communities from oxygen minimum zone, Eastern Pacific Ocean - ETNP201306SV49 (SPAdes) (version 2) | ecosystem: Environmental > Aquatic > Marine > Oceanic ... | reverse complement strand
GCTGCAAGAAGGAGAGAGAGAAAGAGGAAGGCAGGTATTCAGGTACGCCGTAAGAAAGAATTTACTTACCGCGGAATGACTATCGATAAACTTCAAGAATTAAATTTTGAAGATTTTATTAAAATTGTACCTTCCAGACAAAGAAGATCTTTCAGAAGAGGCTTAAGTCAAGAACAAGCCAAATTAATTAATGATTCTAATAATAAACCGGACAAAATACTTCGAACTCATCGCCGTGAAATGATAATTATTCCTCAATTTGTAGGAAGATCTTTCGCAGTTCACAATGGGAAAGAGTTTGTAAAACTAGAAATTATGCCCGAGATGATTGGACTTTACTTTGGGGAATTAGCCCCTACAAGAACGTCCCCTACACACACTGGACCTGGAGTTGGAGCTACCAAGTCGTCTAAATTTATGCCGTTGAAGTGATATTATGAAAGGATTCTCATACCCATACAACCCCGAAATCCATGCTGCTGCCCGTGGTACTGGATTGAATGTCTCGCCTAAAGCGGCTAGAGAAGTATGTCATGCTCTAAAAGGTATGGAACTTGAAAAAGCCAAAAGTTACTTAGAAAGAGTAATGCGAAAGGAACAAGCCGTTCCATTCAAAAGGCACGACGGAAAAGTAGGTCACAGAAAAGGCAAAGGTATCTCAACTGGAAGATATCCTATGAAGACTGCAGCTGCAATTCTAAAAATAATTGAATCTGCAGGAAATAATGGTGAAGCTATTCACATCGATATAGAGAACTGGAGAATTGTACATATTGCTACTTCTCGTGGAACCTCATTTGAAGCTCGATTTCCAAGAGCTCGAGGAAGAGCCACTCCTAAAATGCGCGAAAGTGCAAACGTTGAAGTTGTTTTGGAGGAATTGAAATGACTATTGTAAAAGAAATGTTGGAAGAGCGTGTACGTCGTGTACAAGTTCATGATCATGTTCAAAAACGAACCTCAAGAGCTGGATTTGGAGGGTTGTCAATTCAAAGAACACCGCTAGGCACTCACATAAGAATATCTGCTGAAAGACCTGGATTGGTTATCGGCAGAAAAGGTAGTGATATTCAAAGACTGACTGATGAATTAGAACGAAAATTCGGATATGAAAATTTACAAGTCGAAGCTGGTGAAGTGAATCACTTTGCTTTAAATCCATTGATAATGGCTGCAAAAGTAGCTAATGCATTAGAACGTGGTTGGAATTACAGAAGAGCCGGTAATTCTATGCTCCAACGAATAATGGATGCTGGAGCTAGGGGGTGTCAAATAACAATTGCAGGTAAATTAACTGGATTAAGACACCGAACTGAAAAATTCCTATCAGGGCATATCAAATTCTGTGGTGAAACTGCTTTAGAATTAATGGATGTAGGAATTGCTCAAGCAAAACTCAAACCTGGAACTATTGGAGTTAAAGTAGCAATCATGAAACCTGATGCAAAATTACCTGATGAAATCGAAGTCGCAAAGGTTGAAGTTCCTGTGGCTGAAGAAGATAAAGAAGAGGAAGAATCCTCAGAAGAAGATAAAGAAGTAAAGGAAGAATCATCAGTAGAAAAACCTAAAGAAAAAGAATCTAAAAAGAAAGATAAAGGTGAAGAAAAATGAGTTTAAAGAAGCCTTCCGAAATCAGAGAAATGCAACCTGAAGAAAGGGATTCTAGACTTCATGAACTACGCTCTGAATTAATGAATGAAAGAGGTGTGGCCTCTATGGGTGGGCAACCTACTTCTCCAGGAAGAATGAGAGCTTTAAAGAAACAAATTGCAAGATTAACAACAATTATGCGTGAAATCGAATTGGAGGCTAAAAATAATGGTTGAAATTGATCCCTTAACTGGCCTGCCTAAAGAATTACTCGCAATGGAAGAAATTGTACGTGAGCAACAATCAATCAAAGTGCACGTTGAAAAACGTAGATATGGAAAATTAGTTACAGTAATCGACGGTATTGGAAAAGCTATCGATATCTCTGATTTGGCTAAACAATTAAAGACAAAATGTGCAACAGGTGGAACTTCAAAAGGTGGATTAATTGAACTTCAAGGAGACCACACAAGAAAGGTTAACGAAGTTTTGTCAGATATGGGTTTCCCTGTGGAGGTCGAATAATGGATGGTAGATCTGAATTCATTGGAGAATCTGTTACCGTTTCACATCACTGTGACCCTAGTTTATGCGGAGTTTCAGGTATGATTGTCAATGAAACTCGTGAAACTATAATTATAGAATCAAATGGTTCTAAAAAAACAGTTAGCAAAAGACCTGCGCGATTTATGTTTGAAAGTGGCGAAATTATTGGCTCAAAAATTGCATATCGACCACAAGATAGAATAAAGAAGGTGAAAGCATGAGTAAAGAAGGACCGCGCGATATTGGCGTAGATGTAGAAAAGCCTGCAAATCCTTGGGATGGAGATCCAAATGATCCCTTTTATGGTCGTTTACCAGTTAGAGGACAAATTTTACGTGGAACGGTATTGAAAGCAAAAGCTCAAAGAACTGTTGTTGTTCAAATCGACAAAATGAAATATGATTCTAAATACGAAAGATATGCTCGAAGTTCATCTAAAATAAATGCCCACAGCCCTGCAAGTGTTGGGGCGGCTGAAGGTGATCTCGTTACACTAATGGAATGTAGACCATTATCTAAGACAAAATCATTTGTTGTCATAGAAAGGAGGGATGCATGAGAGCTATTGCAGGAAGACAAATGAGAGGTCTGCCCCAGGGAGCAAGACTTGATTGCGTCGACAATAGTGGTGCAAAAACAGTCGAAATTGTTACTGTTCTTAATTACAAAGGAGTTCATCGTAGATCTCCTGCTGCAGGAGTTGGCGACATGGTCGTTGCTTCAGTTAAAAAAGGAAAACCCGAAATGCGAAGGCAATTAGTTCGTGCAGTAATAGTAAGATGCAGAAGACCTTATCGTAGAGCTGATGGAAGTATGGTTCAGTTTGAAGATAATGCTGCAGTATTGACTAATGAACAAGGTGAAACAAAGGGATCTGGAATCAAAGGTCCGGTATCAAGAGAAGCTGCAGAGAGATGGCCACGTATTGCTGCTGCCGCAACAACAATTGTATGATAATATGAGTTCAAAACAACCAAGAAAACAGAGACTTGCCCGGTATACGGCCCCTTATCACCGTAGACATCGTGAGATGGCTGCTCCGATAGATAGAGGACTTAGAGAGAGGCAAATGGCTCGAGGGTTCATGTACCCAAGATCTATGTCTGTTAGAAAAGGTGACCGAGTTATGGTTGTAAGAGGAGAGGGAAAATCCAAATCTGCAACAAGAATAGCTAAAGTTGATAGAAAAGGGCGTAAAATATACGTTGAAGGATTTACTTATTTCAAATCTGACGGTACTGAGCTTCAGAGGCCAATTGATGCATCTAATGTTGTCATCATTAATCCTGATTGGTCAGATATGCGAAGAAGGAAATTATTGACTAGGGTAAATGAATCTGTTGAATGGACAGATGAAGTGATTTCGGAATTTGAAGCTGTCGAAGATGAATATGAAGCTGAGACATTAGGGCCTATAGAAGAGGAAAGTGAAGAAGAAGAAAATTCTGAAGATAAGGCAGAAAATGACGAATCTGAAGAGGTTAACTATGATAAAATGACTGTTCCTGAATTAAAAGCTGTTTTGAAAGAAAAAGGATTGCCTGTTGGGGGCAAAAAAGCAGAGCTTATTGATAGGCTCAAAGGAGGTTCTGAATGAGTAGTGATCACTTGAAGCGCTTAGTTGCACCACGTTCTTGGAATATTTCTAGGAAAGAAAATGTTTGGACTACACGTCCTATGCCTGGTAAACACTCATTAGAAGGAGCTGTACCTATTTCTACAATTTTAAGAGATTACCTAAAAGTTTGTGACAACAATCGTGAAGCTAAAATTATTCTGCATGCTGGAGAAGTGTTGATTGATCAACGAATCGTAAGAAAACCAAAGACTGCTGTAGGATTAATGGATTTAATTTCCTTGCCTAAAATGAAAAAACATTTCAGAGCAATGATTGATAACCATGGAAGAATTGAATTTGTTGAAGTAAAACCTGCAGAAGCCAAATGGAAACTTGTCCGTGTAGAAAATAAACGTGTTATCAAAGGGGGGAAAACTCAATTAAATTTACATGACGGTACAAACATTTTATCTGATAAAAAAGTGAAAACTGGAGATGTTTTACAAATTACTTTACCAGATATGAAGATAAAAACAATATTAGAATTTAAGAAAGGAGCTCAGGCCCTTATTACCGGTGGGTCTCATGTTGGTTCTATTTCAAAAATTAAAGGCATGGAAATTACACGTAGCACAAAACCAAATCTAGTTATGTATGATGAATTCCAAACCATAAAAACATACTCATTTGTCGTTGGAGAAAAAAAAGCAATGGTATCTCTTCCGGAGGTTAAAATATGAATCCGATGAGAGAACTAAGAATAGCTAAAGTTGTTCTAAATATTGGTGTTGGAGAGGCTGGTGAGAGATTGGCAAAAGCTGAAAGTGTATTAGAAAAATTAAGTGGATCTAAACCTACAAGAACTTTATCAAAATCCACTAACCGTGATTTGGGTATCAGACTTGGCATGCCTATTGGGTGTAAAGTTACACTACGGGGTGGTGCTGCAGAAAAAATTATAAAAGATTCACTGTGGGTTAGAGAAAACAGATTACCAAATTATTGTTTCTCTAAAACTGGTGGTTTGAGTTTTGGAATCCCTGATTACACAGGATACAAAAATGAAAGTTATGATCCTGATATTGGAATATTTGGTCTTGATGTTGCTATTGCTTTTGAAAGACCGGGTTTTAGAGTATCAAGAAGAAAAATTAAGAGTAAAAGAGTTGGCAAGAACCACAGAATTAATGCGGATGAATGCCAAGAATTCATGAAGAAAAAATTCGCTCTGGAGGTTTTCAAAGTATGAATATTGATGACGTAAAAATAAAAGAACGTGAAGTCTATCGTGGACGTATCGAAGGATGTGTTTTATGTGATAGAAAACGCGGACTTGTAAGACGTTATGGGCTGAACTTGTGTAGACAATGTTTCAGAGATAAAGCCACAGAGCTAGGATTCAAAAAATACGATTGAGGTAAGAAAATATGAGACACGATTCACTATCAGATGCACTTGTTCTTATCAAAAACGCCGACCACGTTGGAAAAGAAAGTGCTGTAGTTCCTGCATCTCGCTTAATTGGTGATGTTTTAAAACTATTAACTGAAAAAGGTTATTTGAATAATTACGAATACAGGGAAAATGGACAAGGTGGACAATTTGATATTTCACTAAATGGAAGAATCAATGGTTGTGGGGCAATCAAGCCTCGTTTCTCTGTAAAATTAAGAGATATGGAACGTCATGAAGCTCGTTACCTGCCAGCTAAAGATTTCGGATTATTAATTCTTACTACCCCCTATGGTGTAATGAATAATGATCAAGCCAAAGAGGCGTTAACAGGAGGAAAGCTACTAGCTTACGTTTACTAATGTTAATCAAAGAATTAGTTCATAACGTAAATATACCTGAAGGTGTCTCTATAGACAGTAGTAGTTCAAATGTAAAAGTTACAGGACCAAGAGGTGAACTTTCAAGAAACTTTGAACATACTGCAATAAAATTAGAGCAGGCTGATAACAAACTAAAAATTATAGGAAATAATCTAAGAAAGAAAGAAAAGGCATTGATTGGAACTTGGAATGCTCATCTGTCAAATATGGTGAAAGGTGTAAACCAAGGTTTCCTTTATGAAATGAAAATTATTTTTGCTCATTTCCCTATGAAAGTTGTTGTTAAAGGGAATATTGTATCTATTAATAATTTCTTAGGTGAAAAAGCCAGCCGTAGTTCAGCAATTGTTGGTGACGTAAAAGTCAACGTGAAAGGCGATGCTATAACTATAGAAGGTAATAATGTTGAAGAAGTTGGTCAAACTGCAGGAAATTTAGAGAAAGCTACTATCGTTAAAGGTAGGGATACTCGTGTTTTCCAAGATGGAATTTATGTAATTTCGAAGGGGGTTGCTCAATGAGTGATGAGGAATACAAACCTAGGCAAAAGCCAGTTTTAGATTCTGATACGAAAGCTGCTCTTTCAAAACGCAACAGGATGTCCAATAAACGCCCTAAATTTAAGAGACAAAATTGGTTCCGTTACAAGCGTTTGGGAGACAAATGGAGAAGGCCGCGAGGTATTCACTCTAAAATGCGAAGACATTTCAAATATCGTTTAACTGTTGTTCAACCTGGATTTAGAGGGCCTGCTAGTGTAAGAGGATTACATCCTTCTGGATTTGAAGAAGTTAGAATTAATACCCCTAAAGAAGTGGATAATGTAGATCCTAAAACTCAAGCAATTCGCATTGCTAGGACTGTAGGGGATAAGAAACGAGAAGTCATTGTCAAGAAAGCTGATGAACTTGGAATTAGAGTTTTCAATAGGAGGGATTTATGAATCTTTCATATCAAAAACGTGTAGCTTCTAAGTTATTGAAATGTGGACTTCATCGTGTGTGGGTTGATGATCGGCCTGAAGTCCAAGAAAGAATTTCTGAAGCTGTGACTAGAGATGATGTTAGATTATTAATTGTACAACGTTTTATCCGAAAGCATCAGAAAAAAGGAATTTCAAGAGGAAGAGCAAAAGAAATGGCCATCCAACGTTCTAAAGGGCGTCGCCGTGGACAGGGTTCAAGAAAAGGTCATGGAGGGGCTAGAACTCCAAAGAAAGAAGCTTGGATGACAAGAATTAGAGCATTACGTAAAGAATTAATATCTTTGAGAACTGAGGGAGTTATTGATTCATCGCAATATCGCATATATTACCGTAGAGCAAAAGGTGGAGTTTATAATTCTCGAAATCACTTAAGATACAATATGGAAATTGATGGAGTAAAACTAGGAGGAAACAAATAATGCCAAAAGGTATGCAGTTTTCACGAAGAAGGCGCGGAATTACTAATTACCGCAAAAGATTAGCCTTGTTAAAATCTGGAATTCCTAGAGCTGTTGTTAGATTCAGCAACGCTAAAGTAACTGTTCAAATTATCGACTTTTCAAAAGAAGGTGATAAAGTTTTAGCTTCTGCTAACTCAAGTGATGTCGCAGGTGCTGGTTGGAAAGGATCTAAAACCAATATTCCGGCATCTTACTTATCTGGAATGATCGCTGCTAAAAGGGCTTTGAAAGCTGGAGTCTCTTCAGCTGTTCTGGATATAGGTCGCATAACGCCGACTCCAGGAGGGAGAGCATTTGCAACCTTGAAAGGTTTGGTTGATGGCGGATTAGATGTTCCACATTCAGATGATTTATTTCCTGGTGAAGATAGAATAAATGGAAGTCATATCTCTGACAAATTATCTAAAGATTTTGACAAAGTAATGAAAAAAATAGAGGGGGCTAAGAAATGAGCGAAAATAAACCAAAAGAAGAAAAGAAGAGTGGTGGAAAACCTCCGTACAAAGGTAAACCTCAATCTGGCGGACGTCCTCAAAGAGGACCTCCATTATCTCCTGCTCAACAACGCCGTCGTGCTGCTGAAGAAAGAATTTCTAATTGGATTCCAAAAACTGAATTGGGAAGAAAAGTTGTAGCTGGTGAAATTACTACAGTTAAAGAGGCGTTAGCTTCGGGTTTACCTCTAAGAGAACCGCCGATTGTAGACATTCTTATTCCTGATTTATCTGAAGAAGTAATTGATATTCATATGGTTCAAAGAATGTCTGATTCAGGAAGAAGAGTCCGTTTTGCTGTAACTACTATTGTAGGTAATGGAAATGGTGTTGTGGGCTTAGGTCGCGTATCTGGTAAATTAGTTAGACCAACTATTACTAAAGCTCTTGATAGGGCCAAAATGAATATTATAGAAATTCGTAGAGGAAGTGGATCTTGGGAATGTTCTACAGCAGTACCTAATTCATTACCTTTTGAAGTTTCAGGAAGAACTGGTTCAACACGTATTACAATCAAACCTGCACCACCTGGTGTTGGTTTAGTTACAAACCAAGTTGGACAAATTATGTTGAAATTAGCTGGTGTAGAGGATGCTTGGTCCTTTACTAAAGGCCAAACTCAAACTATCTATAATTTTGCAAGTGCAATGTTTAAAGCTCTTGAAAAAACATCTTCAACAAAATTATTGCCAAGTCAGGATGAATTCCACAATATGGTAAAGGGAGTGAAACAAGAATGAGTTGGGCTGTAGTAAGAGTTAGAGGCTCAGTTAACGTTAAGCCTAAAATTAAGGAAACCATGAAATTAATGCGATTAAACCGCGTTAATCATTGTGTAATTATTCCTGAAAATGAAACATATACAGGAATGCTGAAAATTATCAAAGATTACGTCACTTGGGGAGAAGTGGACGCTGAAACCACTGAATTAATGCTTGAAAGTTCGGGAAAAACAAGCGGTAACTCCACATTTACTAAAACTGAATTAAAAGAAACACCTTTCAAAACAATGAAAGCTTTAGCAAAAAATATATCTGAAGGTAAAGTTGTAATGAGAGATGTTCCTAATTTGAAACCTATTTTTAGACTTCATCCACCCCGTAAAGGATATGAAGGAATAAAACGCAGTTTCACCGAAGGTGGGGCTCTTGGTTATCGTGGAGAAAAAATCAATCAACTGATTAGGAGGATGCAATATGCCCAGGCGTAAAGCATTGAAGCCCAGTCGAACTCGCGGAAGAGGTCACAAAAAAGGTAGAGGTGCTGGACTTAGAGGTGGACGTGGTAACGCAGGTTGTCACAAAACAAAACGCATCATGTATGAACGCGTCGGTCGTGTTTGGGGAGCTCATGGATTCAAAAGGCCTCAATCAGTAGTAAGTGCAAACAATTCAATAAATTTGAAAACTATAGAAGAATGTTCTAATTCTTGGATTGCAGAAGGTGTTGCTACAAAAAAAGGAAAAATAGTCTCTATTGACTTGAACGGAATGGGTTACGATAAATTACTTGGCACTGGAACTACTGAACAATCGTATAAAATTACAGTAAGTGCCGCCTCTGCAAAGGCCGTAGAGAAAATTGAGGCGGCTGGTGGAGAGATCATAAATGGCTGAAAACGATATTCCTAGAAATCCAGCACAAGCGCTAGTTCCTTGTTTGTTTATGGTTGTCCTACTTGCCCTTTGGTATAATTGGAAAGATCCAGAATCTGAAGCTGCAATTTTAATGGCTAGTGGATTTGTGATTCTAACTTGGTTAGTTTACATGGGTTCTTCTTACTCAGGTGAAGGGTCAAAATTACATGGTTTAAAGCCAATAATTGGCAGAATGCCTACTATAAAAAAACCTGATGGACACGTCCATTTCCGTACCAAAATGACTTGGACATTGACTATTCTTGTAATATATTTTGCTATGACTAATGTAGCAATCTATGGTTTGGGTGGAGAAACTATTGACCTTTTCAGTCAATACAGAGCTATTCTAGCTGGTGCAAGCGGAAGTTTGATGCATTTGGGAATTGGACCAATTGTTACTGGAAGCATTATCATGCAGCTATTTACTGGTGCAAAGATAATTAATTTAGATTTACAAAATCCAAAAGATAAAGAAATCTATCAGGGAACTCAAAAAGTATTAGTCATAGTTATGATTGTTGTGGAATCTGTTCCACAAGTATTTGGTTTCCTCGAACCTAGCGCAGCTATCGTTAATGATGTCGGACTTACATGGGCTCGGATGACTATTATAACTCAATTAGCTATTGGGTCTTATCTAGTATTCTTAATGGATGAAAGTGTATCTAAATGGGGTATTGGTTCAGGTATTTCTTTGTTTATTGCTGCTGGAGTTTCTCAGGCTATATTCACTGGAACTCTGAATTGGGAACCGGCCCCAGGAAGTGAAACTGGAGCTCCTTCTGGAACATTACCTATGATTTTATGGCACCTTAAGAATTCCTCAACATCTGATTTGAGTGATGGTGGATATGAAGCCATATTACTAGCACCTCCAAATCCTCTTGTTGCATTAATTGGAACAATGGTGGTTTTCTTCATTGTTGTTTACGTAGAATCGTCAAGAATTGAATTACCTCTCGCACATGGTAAAGTAAGAGGTGCAAGAGGAAGATACCCTATCCGTTTGATTTACGCCAGTAATATTCCTGTGATTTTAATGGCTGCATTATTAGCTAACGTGAATATGTTTGCCCTTCTTTTCTGGTCACATCCCGGAATGAAGACCTGGCCTTGGTTAGGTCATAATTGGAGGCTTGGGGCGTTTGATACTACAGATGGATCAAATCCTGTGCCAACAATGGGGCTAGCTTACTATGTTAATCGTTTAGCTGGATTGCAAGATTGGTTCCTTCCTCTAGTAAGTCCTGACAAATATGGAGCGTATATGGGAGATCATGAGCCATGGCAATTGATAGCTCACATTATTATTTACATGGGAATTATGGTTCTTGGATCAATTGTTTTTGCTAAATTTTGGATTGAAACAACCAATATGGGGCCTGAATCTGTTGCTAAACAGATACAAGGATCTGGAATGCAAATTCCAGGATTCCGTAGAGACCCAAAGATTGTGGAAAAGGTCTTGGAGAGATATATTCCTACTGTGACTGTTTTCAGTGGTGCTATGGTAGGATTTTTAGCTGCAGGGGCAGATATGATTGGAACAGTGGGGCAGTCTTCTGGTACTGGTGTACTACTTACTGTCGGAATTATGATTAGAATGTATGAACAGATAGGTAAAGAGCAGATGATGGAAATGCATCCTGTTCTGAGAAGTTTCTTTGGCGAGGAATAATGCCTATTTTCGGTAAATCTAAAATTGGTGACTCTTGTTTTATTGATCCTAGTGCGCTAATTGGTTATCCTCACATTAAGGAGTTAGATTTATTAGAAAGTAAGTCTGATGACATAGAAGGTTGTGAAATTGGTGATGCTTCTATTATTCGACCAGGTGCCATCTATTCGACGGCCAAAGTTGGAAAAAATACAATAACTGGACATAATTTTCTAGTTCGAGAAAATACAAATGTTGGTGATGGTTGTTTAATTGGTACAAATGTTGTAATAGACAATAATTGCAAAATTGGAGACAATTGTAGTTTCCAAACTGGGGCTTACATTCCTACTGGAACTAAAATTGGAAATCGTGTTTTTTTAGGGCCGAATGCTTCACTTACAAATGATAAAAATCCACTTAGAACTGAATACAATCCTGAACCTATCACTGTAGAAAATGATGTTACTGTGGGATCAAATGCCACAATTATGCCTGGAATTACTATTGGTGAAGGTGCTTTCATTGCAGGAGGCGCTATCGTTACAAAAGATGTTCCAGCTTGGCATTTAGCCAAAGGATGTCCTGCTGTTTTCAGTAAACTTCCAGATAATTTAAAAAAACCCAATAGGTTAGGCTAAACTAATGAGTGTGGTTGTAGTCACTGGAGTTCCTGGCGTAGGGAAGAGTACAGTTATGAGTGCTGCCGAAGAATATGGTTACAAAATAGTTAATTTTGGAACAACTATGTTTGAAGAAGCTCAAAAAAACGGTGTTTCGAACAGAGATGATATGCGTAAATTAGCTGTAGAAGACCAACAAAGATTACAAAAACAAGCCGGAGAAAAAATATCTGAAATGGGCAATGTAGTTGTAGATACTCATGCTTCTATTCTAACTCCATCAGGATACATGCCTGGGCTACCTGAATGGACTGTAAGGGCCCTTAATCCTGATATTATTGTACTTGTAGAAGCCACGCCTGAAGAAATAGAAGGCCGAAGAAACAAAGATGCTAGTCGAGCGAGGGATAAGGATGATATTGGATTGCATCAAAGTGTTAATCGTGAATATGCAGCAACGGCTGCAGTCATAACTGGATCAACGGTGGCTATTGTTGAAAATCATGATAATCAAGTTGATATTGCTGTTAAACAATTTAGGAAAATCTTAGGTAAATGAGCGAAGAAGAACAAAATACTGAAGAAGAAGTTCAACCTCCTGCTATGGGTGGAATGTTGATTACTATGTTATTCATGATGTATATTATTATGAATCCTGGCTTACGAACTGGAATGGGGGCTTTTGCTGGCAATGTACTTGAACCTCAAATCGGATTTGATCATCTTTACCCTGTGCTAACTTTCCTCTGTGCTGGTGTTCTAATGATTACATTGACTACTATTATCCGTCATATGTTGATTGATTGGGAAAAAGTTGCCGATGTCCAAACAAAAATGGCAGCATACAACAAAGAAATGGGAGAAGCTCGGAAAAGTGGAAATAATGCTCGAATGAACAAACTCATGTCGTTGCAACCGCAAGTAATGGTGTACCAAAGTGAAATGATGTCTAACCAAATGAGACCTATGATGTTCACTATGCTAATTGCAATGCCGATTATTTTTTGGCTTTGTTTTGGTGATGGTAATTTTGTAGAAAGAATGGATCACAAAGTACTGTCTTTACCTTGGGAACCTAACTACAGTTTAACAGATAGATTATGGATTCTTCCGCATTCAATATTAGTTTATTCAGCTCTTTCGTTACCATTTGGACAAATTTTGTTAAGAGGATTGAAATTAGTCTCCTTATCAAATAAAAAAACGTACTAAATTTAATCTTTCGAAGAAATACTTTTCTTGTTTTATTGTTTCTTTATTCCATTCCGTTTCAAATTTATTCATCCTGCTGGAAATAATCATATAAATTGAACCTCCACTTTCAAGATAATTTTGCGCTTCGCTCAATAATTTGGTTGTAAACTCCGTTCCAGTAGGGCCTCCTTCTACAGCTAACTCTAATTCTGGATCGTCGTATTCGTCTGTAGGTGGTAAATATGGTGGATTACAAACAATTGTTCCAAATTTACGATCTTTGACAGGAGAAAACATATTTCCTTCTAAAATTTCTATATCTAAATTGTTACTTTTCGAATTGAATTTTGTTGCTTCAACAGCTTTTGGATTTATGTCAATAGCTGTAACTATATTTCCTCTTTTAGCTAAATGTAAAGAAACAATTCCTGAGCCGCAACCGATCTCTAAAACAGTACCTTCGAAGTCAGGAAGATTATGAGTGATTAACCATGAATCCTCAGCTGGCTCATAAACTCCATCAAAATTTGTTATGCTTATTTTACCCACTTTAATCTCAAAGAAACAGTTATATAACCTTTTATTTAAAGATATATAACTTATGACTTGGAAAGACGGTAAAAAACCAGAGCAATATTTATTCACCATCACTGAAGATTTTTCCAAAAATTGGCAAGCTCTAAAGAAAAAAGCTAAAAAAGATAAAAACAATATCAGCGATGCATTGAGGTCAGCTGTTGACTCGAAAATAAAATCAAATGAAACTAAAAGAGCTCTAATTCTAAGTCCTCACACAGATGATGCAGAATTGGGATGTGGAGGTACTATTTCCAAAATGGTTGAAGATGGTTGGAATGTCCACGTCATTTACTTTAGTGCTGTAGGAGATAGATATCCTAATTTAGCAGAAGAAGCGGCTAATTCAGGTAAAATACTTGGAGTTAGTCATGAAATATTAGATTTTGAAACTAGATTTTTCCCGCGAGACAGGCAAGCCATACTACAAGCATTATATGACCATTCTAGAGAAAAAAACTATGATATTGTTTTTACGCCTACAACCACAGACATTCATCAAGATCATGGCGTTGTTACTTCGGAAGCCAAAAGAGCTTTTCGCAATTGTACCTTATTAGGATATGAATTGCCTTGGAATAATTTAGAAGTTACACTTAATTGCTTTATTCCTTTAGAAGAAAGACATGTAAAAAAGAAGATTTTAGCATTAGAATGTTATGATAGTCAAAAACACAATCCCTATTTTAATGAGAAGTTCTTCAGGTCTGTAGTTAAAATGCGAGGAATACAATTGGCCAACGATTATGCCGAAGGTTTTGAAACCATCAAAGTGAGGTTAGATCAACTAATATGAGTAAAGTCGCTATGGTTTTAGGTCACGACCTCCTTGAACCGAATGAAGATAATCGAGTTTACCGTGAAGCGTTAACTCTCGTTAAAGCGGGATACGACGTTACTGTATTCTGTTGGGCTCGTAGGATGGAAAAATATGAGACAAAATGGGAAGTTGAAAAAGACGGAATCAAAGTTGTACGGATTTTCGAAGATTTAGAAGGTGGATTTTTTTCAAAAGTTAGAAGCTTCAAGAAAGCCATGAAGCAACTTCAAGAAAAAATAGAAGAATATGATGCCCAAGTTGTACACGCCCATGATTTAGAAACCCTAGAGGTTGCTGTAAATTCATCTAAAAAAAATAATGCTAAAGTTATTTTTGATTCACATGAAGATTGGCCTATGATGGAAATTGTACAAAATTGGTTTATTGGAAAATATTATGAAAGAAAACAAAAAAAATTATTGAAAAGTGTCGATGCTGTTTTGACTGTTTCAGATGAGCTAGCAATCCGTCTTGGAGGAGGTACTGTTCTTTACAACTCAGAGCCCGTTGAAGTAGTAGAAAAACCTGTTGAAAATCATAAATTTGGAATGGATGGTGTTATTGCAGGGTACATTGGAGGGTTGCGAAAGCCCATACTAGAAGAAATTCTTGAAGCTGGATCTAAAGTGAATGCTCTAAGTTTATTGATTGTTGGTGGGCCGCCTAAAGGGAGAGGAGGGTATAGCCAAATGATTGAAGAATTAGAAGAAATGGCTGTTGAGAAAGGAGCTAATGCCAAATTTACAGGACCTCTTCCCTATAGTATGATGAATGAATGTTATGCGGCTTGTGATATTTTGATTGTCGGCCATTACGTTGATGAAAGGCTTAGAGACTTTGCAATCCCTAAGAAAATGTTAGATGCAATGGCATACAAAATACCAGTTATAGTGGGGCCTTATGAAGCCAGAAAAAAGATTGTGGAACGTTATGAATGCGGCGTTGTGTCTGATGACTGGACTAAAACACTAACTATGCTATCTAATGACAAAGAACTTAGGAAAAAAATGGGAGCCAATGGGTTTAAAGCTTTCAAAATGAATTATTCTTGGGATAGGCAAGAAAAAAAGCTACTTCAGGTATATGATAACTTATTAGAGGGGGGACTTGACGGTTAAGAGAGAATGGCAAGTATATTAATAACTGAATTTATGGATGATAAGCAAATAGAACGATTATCTGTAGAACATAATGTTACCTATGAACCTGAGTTATACGCAGATCAAAAAACTCTCCTTAGTAAAGTAGCTGATGTACAAGTTCTTATCGTAAGAAATAAGACTAATGTTGATAAGATTTTATTAAATTCTGTAAATAATTTAAAAATTATTGGAAGATTGGGGGTTGGGCTGGATAATATTAATGTTTCAATTTGTAAAGAAAAAAATTTGCCCGTAGTTGTTGCTGATGGAGCTAATGCAAACAGTGTGAATGAATATGTCATTATGGGGTTGTTATCTCTATTTAGAAAGACTATGGCTTCTACTGAAAGTATATTGAAAGGAAATTGGCATAGAAATGAGTATATTGGCTCTGAAATAAATGGAAAAACACTAGGAATTATTGGAATTGGTACTATTGGAAAAATTGTAGCTAAAAATGCAAAGAATATGGGAATGAATGTAATCGGTAATGATATTGCAATCGAAGATAATGATGAAATGTGGGGGCAATTGGATGTTGAATGTTGTTCTTTTGACGATTTAGTAAAACGATCTGATGCAATTACATTGCATGTTCCTTTAAACCAAGATACTGAGAATTTATTTAGTAAAAAAGAATTTGAAAAAATGAAAAGAGGTAGTTTTATCATTAATACTTCCAGAGGAGGAATCATAAAGGAGAGTGAACTTTTGAAATATCTGAAAAATGGGCATTTGGGAGGGGCTATGATTGATGTGTTTGAAAGTGAGCCGGTAAAAGATTCTAAATCTTTCTCAGGTATTCCAAATTTAATTTTGACACCTCATATTGCAGGTTTAACTAGTGAATCGAATGTTCGGGTTAGTCAAACAATTACAGACCAAATCCTTTCTTTTTTAGATAACGGCGGTAGATAAATATGAAAGATCTTAAAATTTTGATTACTGCTGTAGGAAGTCCTGGTTCTGCTACAAATATAAAATATTTGAAAGAAATTAAAGAAAGAAAATTATTTTTAATTGGGACTGATTTAAATCATGATAAAATTGGTAAATATTTATGTGATAAATTTTATACAGTTCCCAAAGGAGAAGATGAAAATTTTATTCCTCGTTTGCTAGAAATAATTAAAAAAGAAAAACCTGACGTTTTATTTCCTCAGTCATCATCTGAAGTTATTCCACTATCTCAAAATAAAGATATATTGGAAAAAGAAGGTGTGAAAGTTCTAATTTCATCAGAAAAAGCCGTTTATGAAGCTGAAAATAAAGCTGAGTTGTATAAATCTCTAAAAGGCAGTCCTGTTAAAATTCCTAAATTTAGAATTGTCAATAATTTATCTGATTTTTTAGATGCTGTCAAAACTCTAGGATATCCTAAGACTCCTGTTTGTTTCAAACCCCCTATTTCCAAGGGAACAAGAGGATTTAGAATTCTAAGAGATGATGTTTCACGGAAACATGCTCTACTTCATGAACGTCCCATTAATCGGTTTATATCAATTAATGAATTCAAAGAAATTTTTGAAAATGATCCTGATTTCCCAGAACTTTTAGTTATGGAATTTGTAGAAGGAAAGGAACATACTACTGATCCCTTAGTAAGGAATGGGAAAACTCTACTCTGTCCTGTAAAAACCCGCGAAAATGAAAGAGCTGGATTGGCAATGAAATTCGTACAAACTTCTAACCAAAAACTGGTTGAAAGCACAAAATATATTGTAGAAAAATTAAAATTAGATTGGATTTTGAATGTACAATTTATAGGCGAATATTTGATTGAATTAAATCCTAGAATATCTACACAAATGTTTACTGAAAAAGTAAATGTTCCTTACTTAGCAATAAAATTAATTTTAGGTGAAATTACAGAGGAAGAAATTGAAAAATATTCTGATGAAGTAAAGAAAGAATTCACTTCATTGAGATATTTCGATCAGATTTATTATGAATAATTTATTTATGAAAAATTATTTTCTTTAAGCCAATCATCATTGTAAATTTTACTTTCATACTTGGCTCCTGAATCGCAACCTATCGTAACAATCTTTGAACCTGGGGCTGCTTCTGAAGCTAACTTAACTGCTGCAGAAATATTAAGACCAGAACTGCCGCCAAGATGAAGACCTTCTTCGGATTTTAATTTGTGACACATGTCTATGGCTTCTTGGTCACTTATTCTGATTACTGAATTGATTAATTCTCTATCTAATAATTTAGGTACACTGTCTTTTCCTACGCCTTCGATAACATAACTTCCGAGATCGGATAAAACTTCCCTACCCATTACAAAACCCGAGATGCTTGAACCTATTGGATCTGCTAAAACTATATTGATATCTTCTTTTTTCTCCTTAAGAAAACTCCCTACGCCCATTAT
>Ga0208894_1001021_pt1 | contig 17635 bp, 13 predicted proteins | sample ETNtaG_12_FD_185752 | JGI IMG/M metagenome (GOLD analysis project Ga0208894, IMG submission 185752) | Marine microbial and viral communities from oxygen minimum zone, Eastern Pacific Ocean - ETNP201306SV49 (SPAdes) (version 2) | ecosystem: Environmental > Aquatic > Marine > Oceanic ... | reverse complement strand
AGAATGCAGTTACCCATTCCGTCAAGCCGGGACAGAGGCGTCAGGACTTTTTTCTTTGCACCGACCGGGCTGATTATGAAATATTGTCTAAATCACCCTTCAACGTAGTGCTTCAATCAAATGATGATGAGTTTGATGACGGCTCCCTCTCCAGGCTCATGGGACGCAAAGGGGTACGCTATGTGAATATTGAGGTAAAACTGGGGTGGCTCAGTCAGCAGAAAAAGATGCTAAAATATCTGGAGAATAACCTTCCTTAATGCTTATAAATAAGGATAATAGGATAAATTATTAAAGTATAACATTAGAAAATAACTTGGCCCCGCAGTTGGCATAACTCAGTTATTTTTCAAAACCGGTCGATGACTGTAACTCCTAAGTTCTCGAAATTTTCCATCCCTACCAGCACATCGATCGATTCTTCTAGGGATACGGTCCTGCTCACAAGGCTTTTTAAATCGATCTTTTTTTCTCGAATCCATTTGAGCATATCTTTGTATCGGAACGCCTGAATGCCATGGCTTCCTACGATCTCCAGCTCCCGTGCGATTACTTTATCCATAGGAACTCCTACCACACTGTCTTTTCCAACAGTCAGGCCTATCTGTACATGACGACCCTTTTTCCTGAGACAATTGACGGAATTTCGACTTACCCGTGAGTTACCGACGGCATCGATAGACAGATGAGCACCGCCGCCTGTTATTTCATGTATCTGTTCAACTGGAGACTCTGTATCAGTTGAATTCACACTTTTCTGAGCTCCGGCAGCTCTGGCGAGCTCAAGTTTTGCATCGGTTATGTCCACAGCCACTACTTTAGCGCCTAGCGCCGAGGCGATCATGATGGCTGACAATCCTACTCCGCCGCACCCGTGAACCGCTACCCAGTTCCCTTCTGATATCCCTCCCTGATCCACAACGCCTCTGAATGCGGTTGCGAAACGGCATCCAAGAGTGGCGGCCTCAACAAAAGCCATATCATCGGGAAGGCAGACCAGGTTCCATTCGGCGTATTGTACGGCCACCAGTTCAGCGAATGCACCCCAGGCGGTGAAGCCGGGCTGAAAATCGTTGTCGCATACATTGGGAAAACCGTCTTTACACTGTGGGCAGTGGCCACATCCGCCGCTAAATGGGACGGTGACCCGGTCACCTTTTTTCCAGGAGCTCACATCTTTTCCCACAGATTCTATATCACCGGCCAGCTCATGACCAAGAACATGAGGTAAATCGGTGATGGCAGGATCGTGTCCCATCCAACCGTGCCAATCGCTCCTGCAAATGCCGTTGGCTCTTACCCGGATGATTACACCGTCATCTGTTAGATGAGGATCAGGAACGTCGTTTAGTGAGGGACGTTCTCCAAAAGCTTTGAAAAGTACTGCTTTCATTTGGTCGGAACCTGACAGGTTAGAGTCACACCATAACCCTGTATAAATTACGAACAGACCTTACTGAAAACAGGTTGAATTGATCCTCTGTCCGTAAGATATTCCTATCCTTCAGATAAAGAGCTATGATATCATTCTACAGTAACTTGGTAAAGTGGTAACAGTGAGCAAGGCTGTTTCAGGATTCCGTTCGGTTGGATACTCTGTAAAAGTTGGTAAAGAAGTAGGCTTTCGGAAGTTCTTACAATCTGCCAACTCCAAGAATACTTGCAAGACATGCGCTTACGGTATGGGAGGTCAGAATGGAGGCATGCGCAACGAAGCAGGCAACTATCCTGAAGTTTGCAAGAAGAGCCTTCAGGCTCAGATTACTGATCTCCAACCCGCTATTCCTGAAGAAATTCTCACATCGCCACTCTGTGATCTGAGGCACCGTTCACCCCGGGAACTGGAACGCCTCGGTCGGCTCAATACTCCTCTCTTGAAAACGCCGGACCACAATCATTTTCAGATGGTGAGCTGGGATGAAGCGTTATCCAGGATAAGTGAACTCTTTAAGTCACAGTCGGCCCACAGGACTTTCTTTTACAGTTCAGGTAGATCTTCCAACGAAGCGGCATTTCTTCTTCAGATTTTTGCACGAGTCTTTGGTACAAACAATGTAAATAACTGTTCTTATTACTGTCACCAGGCGTCGGGTGTAGGTTTAGCGAAAACCATTGGGTCCGGCACAGCTACTGTTGTGTTGGACGATGTTAAGCACGCTGATATGATCTGGGTTCTTGGAGCGAATCCATCTTCCAATCATCCCCGGTTTATGAAAGAACTTCTCCACTGTCGTCGCCGCGGTGGGAAAGTGATCGTCATCAATCCTTTGAAGGAACCGGGCCTTGTAAAGTTCAGGGTGCCCAGCGACTGGCGAGCCATGCTGCTTGGAGATTGTGAAATTGCCTCTACATACATCCAACCGAACATTGGCGGTGATATTGCTCTCTTGAACGGAGTGGCAAAAGTTGTGATAGAAAGGGGTTGGGTGAACGATGAATTTGTCGCGAACTATACAGATGGATTTGAGGAATTCCATCAGGAGTTGGAAACTGTTTCCTGGGAAGAAATAACCGATTCGTCGGGCATAGCGAAGGAAACCATTGAAAAACTGGCGGAACAATACATCAAATCGGAAAAGGTTATTTTTGCCTGGGCCATGGGGATTACGCATCACGAGCACGGGGTAGAAAATGTACAGTCCATTGTGAATCTGGTCCTGCTCCGGGGAATGATAGGCAAGCCTCATGCCGGATTGCTTCCGCTCCGTGGTCACAGTAACGTTCAGGGAGTAGGTTCGGTGGGTGTCACCCCGGGATTGAAAAACAGCGTCATGGAAAAGCTGGAGTCGGAACTAGCTGTAAAGATGCCTGAATTACCCGGTATGGACACCATGGAATGCATGAGATCGGCTTTGAACGGAAAAATAGATCTGGCATTTATACAAGGAGGTAACCTGTACGACGCCAACCCTGACTCTCAGTTTGCTGAGCGGGCGCTGAACAATATTCCTTTCAAGATTTTTTTGACAACAACTTTGAACAAAACTCATGTAACAGTAACTGAAGGGGAGTGTGTCATTCTTCCCGTGGCAGCCAGAGATGAGGAGAAACAGCCCACCACACAGGAATCTATGTTTAATTTTGTCAGGATGAGTGACGGAGGTATTGTGCGATTGGACAATGTCCGATCCGAAGTGGATATTATTGCAGAAATTGCCCATTCTGTCTTAGGAGATCATCCTGTAAATTGGCTTGGTTTCAAGGAACACAGTCACATCCGGGATGCCATTGCCCGGACAATCCCTGGATTCCAAAAGATCAGTGTTATAGATGAGACCAAGGAAGAGTTTCAGATAGGCGGAAGAACGTTCCATGAACCCCAGTTTTCTACGGATAATGGTAAAGCAAAATTCTCTACAGTTTCCATTCCCGATTTGAAGCGGAAAGATGGGGAATTTACGCTCACCTCGGTCCGGAGCGAGGGGCAGTTCAACACCATTATTTACGATGAGGAGGATGTTTTTCGCGGGACCGATGATAGATGGGTTGTCATGATGAGCGGAGATGACATGACTTCAATAGGAGTATTGGAGAATGGTCACGTTAACATAATAAATGAAACAGGGCGGATGAACGAGGTAAAGGTAAAAGCGTTCGATGTACCTAATGGGAACGTGGCAGCGTTCTTTCCGGAAGCGAATGTACTTATTCCTAACCAGGTGGATGACGAGAGTAAGACACCTGGGTTTAAGTCAGTGGTGGTAAGAATTACTAAATCTTAATGGCGAATGGTAAGCTGAGAACTAGGTGAAGGCTCAACGGTTACATATACTGTTCATGGTGGTGTGGACCTTTCTTCAAGCCCAGCCAGCCAAACAAATTCGTTATCGTGAGTTGGTGAAAATGCGTGTCCCTGTTGTTGGCAAGATAGAAATGGTCTCCACAACAGTGGTTGCCCATGGAATGATGCATGAAAAAGAGGAGTCCACCGTGGACAGGTTTGTTTTCAGGTGGATGGGTAACTCTGAGGGATCTATTATTGACCTTTCCAACGGATACAAAATATCTTATGATGAAGAAGACGAGGAATACTGGCACACTACCTTTGAGGATTTAGTTTTGGAGATGGTAAATCCAGATACCACTAATCGAGAGTCAGTCTCCTTTTCAATGGGTAGTGACGATGATGATGAAGATGGGGAAGAGCCGGTTATTTCAAGAACAGATCAAGGGACAGAAACAGTTAACGGTATCTTTTCTCGCAAATGGATCACCACAATAGTCAGTGATGAGGGGAGAATGATATTTGAGGAGTGGATGGCTGAAGATCTTCCTGTGAGAAAAAAGGCAACAAAGATGCAGAGAGATATCAATGAAAAAATAGGTCTTCCGGTGCGTGAGGAGGAATTTACAGGTATTACAAATGTGATGTCATCCTCAGATGAATTCGAATTGGACCCCATCCCTGGCACCATGATCAAAATGAAAATGATGGCATTTGAAGAAGATGAGGACGACCCGAAGATGAGCATGTCTTTTGAACTATTAGAGATCGAAGAAGAGGCATTTATTCCTAGCGACTTTTATATACCAGTAGATTATGAATTTGTGGAGAAGAAATAACGAGAAATTTATTTCATTAATCAAGGGAGTTAAATCATGAAAAAGTTCATCACATTGCTGACGATCAGTTTTATTTGGGCGGCGGATGGCCCAAAGATTTACATCTCTTCCGATATGGAAGGGGTGGTTGGGGCAGTAACGGGGGAACAAATGGGACCTTCGGGTTTTGAGTACCAGCAATTCCGTGAATTTATGACGGCTGAAGTGAATGCAGCCATCGAAGGGGCGCGTTCCGCGGGGGCAGGTGAGATACTGGTTGCCGACTCCCACGGAAACGGTCAGAACCTTCTCATCGATAAATTACCCAAAGATGTGAAGATTGTCCGTTCCTGGCCAAGACCTCTTGACATGGTTGGGGGGCTGGATGATTCATTTGATGGAATCATATTTCTGGGATATCATGCCAGTTCGGATAACCTGACTGGTGTGAGGGCTCACACCTTTTCCAGTGGCCGTCTTACATCCGTAAAGCTGAACGGAATGCCTGTCACGGAAGGTGCATGGAACGCAGCCATTGCAGGTGAATTGGGTGTCCCAGTCATCATGGTATCAGGGGATGACGCAGCTGTGGAGGAGGTCAGTTCACTTGTGGGAAACGTGGAAGGTGCTGTGGTGAAATGGGCCCTCAGTTTCCATTCGGCAACAACTCTTCAACCTGACGCGGCTTATGATCTTATTCGTGACAAAGCAGCCAGGGCGGTGAAGAACATAAAAAAATATAAACCGTACAAGGTAAAGAACCCCGTCACTGTTGAAATGGGCTTTAAAAACTACCGTCCGGTGGAAATTCTAAATTATCTTTCTCTGTTTGAGCGAACCAGTTCACATACCATCCGCTTTTCGGCAAAAACCATGGAAGAGGCGGCCCAAATCATAACATTTGTACTGATGTACGGCGGCGGTAGTTCCACCCCATAGAAAATCGGTTGAATCAATGAAAAGTAGGGCTTCCAACATATTTTATTTTCTTCTCTTGTTGGGCCTTTTTTCGGCCTGTGAAAATCGTCCCGGTCATATCAGAGCGTCCGGGGAATACAGAGAAATGGCTTCAAAGCTCACGGATGCTATCAATTATGAAATGGATGATAAGGGACTGAACGCCGTCTCAATTGTGCTGGTGGATGATCAGGAAATTCTTTTGGCTCGCGGTTACGGGTATGAGAATTTGGGAAAACCGTCAAAGGCCGATGCTAACACTGTCTACAGAGTTGGTTCAGTCTCGAAGCTTTTCACAGACATTGGAATTATGCAATTGGTCGAGAGGGGGGAAGTGGATCTGGACGCCCCCATCACCGATTATCTTCCCGAGTTTCGCCCCAGGAGCAGGTTCCACAAGGATATCACTCTTCGACAACTTATGTCTCACCGATCAGGACTCTTGAGGGAACCCCTGGTAGGGAACTATTTTGCTGATGATGAACCGACCCTAGAGGCGACAGTAAAAAGTATCATCAATTCTGATGTGGTCTATGAGCCTGAGAGCAAGATCAAATATTCCAACGGCGGCATTGCTACGGTAGGTTATGTGTTGGAGAGATTGAAAAATGAACCTTTCGCCAGCTATCTAAGGAAAAGTGTTCTTCTACCCATGGGGCTTACCTACAGTGCTTTTGAACCGTTGCCAGATATCACTGATCGTTTGGCTGACGCTACCATGTGGTCTTATGACGGCAGAATTTTCAATGCGCCCACCTTTGAACTTGGCATGTCTCCTGCCGGAAGCATGTATGCGCCTGTTGTGGATCTGGGCCAATTCATGAAAGTACTGTTTAACGGTGGTGCGGGACCTAGCGGGCAGGTGATCAAAGAAGAGACACTCCAGCTGATGCTCACCAGCCAGTTTAATGAAGGGAAGGATCAGTGGCATAACGTGGGGTTCGGCATCGGCTTCTCTTTATCAGAACAGGCCGGTTACAAACGGGTGGGTCACGGTGGAGCAGTGTACGGATTTTCTACTCAGCTGTATGCATTGCCGGAAGTGGAGCTGGGGGTAGCTGTCACTTCCTCAGTGGATGTGACCAACACCATTACTCGGCGGCTGGCCACTTATGCTCTCGATTGCCTCCTGGCCGTTGAAAATGGAAAACCGCTCCCAGATTATGACAAAACAGAACCTGTGGATGAAAAGACTGTGAATCTGCTAGCAGGGCATTTTGTATCGGATGACGGAAGGCACCTGAGATTAATCAACAGGTACGGTACTCTATATATGGAAAACCACAGGATCCAGGCGAGGGTGAGGCATCGTAATGGCAAGCTGATAACGGATGATAGGATCAGCTATGGTGCCAACTTGGAATATTCTCAGGATGGCAGTTCCGCTACCATAGGCGGCACCGTTTTTTATCGTGTGGAATACTCAAAGCCAACACCGGTAAAACAATCGTGGCGGGGTTTAATAGGAGAATATGGGTGGGATCACAACATCCTTTATATATACGAAGAGCACGGGAAGCTAACGGCCCTCATTGAATGGATGGAAAAAGATATCCTGACAGAAGTAGAGAAAGATCTGTTTTCTTTTCCTTCAACGGGAGGAATGTATCACGGTGAAAAAATGAGATTTAAACGAGACGGGGACGGTGTCGCCACTCAGGTTCAGATCGAGAACGGTCCTATTTTCTATAGAAGAGATGTTGGGATAGACCAGGGCGAAACATTCCGAATAGAACTATTGAGACCAGTGGATGAACTACGTGAGATTGCTCTTTCTGCTTCACCTCCTGCCGAACGGAAAAAGAACAAACCGGATCTGGTGGAATTGGAAAGTCTTGACGCCTCCATCAAATACGATATTCGATACGCCACCACGAATAATTTTATGAGTTCAGTCTTTTATCAATCGGCCCATGCTTACATGCAGCGGCCAGCGGCCGAGGCGCTGGTGCGAGCTAACAGAAAACTGAAGACCTATGGCTATGGATTGCTTATCCACGATTCCTACCGGCCGTGGTATGTGACGAAAATGTTCTGGGATGCCACACCCGATGATAAAAAGATCTTTGTGGCCAATCCGGACAACGGTTCCCGCCACAACCGAGGGTGCGCTGTTGATCTTACTCTTTATGATCTCGGTACTGGAGAGGTGGTTGAAATGGTGGGTGGCTATGATGAGATGACCGACCGCTCCTTTCCGGATTACGTGGGTGGCACCTCACGGCAGCGGTGGCACAGGGAACTTCTACGTTGGGCCATGGAGTCGGATGGGTACACCGTATATGAGGCGGAGTGGTGGCATTTCGATTACAAAACCTGGAACGATTACCCCATCCTGAATCTCACTTTCGAAGAGTTGGAGAAATGAAATTAGGTATTTACTGTGACCCTGAAAGGGGCGGGAGTGATAGATTCTAGGGCATATTCAAGGAGAATGGTAACCATGATAAAACGACAATGGACTCTGTTATTTGCGGCGGCAATAGTATTCTCAGGCTGCACCAACGATGCAACTCTCCGGCAGAAGGCCGATGAATTGGCCCATAAATATATCATTACGGACGGTCATGTGGATATCCCTTTCCGCCTTGCGAACAAGATGGAAGATGTATCTGTAAGGACCGAAGGGGGCGATTTTGATTATGTCCGGGCGAAGGAGGGGGGACTGGATGCACCATTCATGTCTATCTATGTGCCGTCTTCATATCAGGAAACAGGTGGTGCAAAAGCAAAAGCTGATTCTCTTATCGATCTGGTTGAAAATCTTGCCGCTGACCACCCTGATAAATTTGCTGTAGCTGCATCACCTGCGGAGGTTGAGAAGATTGTGACCGATGGAAAGATTGCACTCCCCATGGGGATGGAGAACGGAGCTCCCATTGAAGATGACCTGAACAATGTGGCTCACTTTCATAAGCGAGGTGTCCGGTATATTACACTCACGCACGGGAAAGACAACCAGATCTGTGACTCTTCCTATGACACAACGGGTACTTGGGGCGGTATCAGCAATTTCGGCCGAGAGGTAGTGGCGGAGATGAATCGGGTGGGCATCATGGTGGATATTTCACACGTTTCGGATAACGCCTTCTTCGATGTGATGAAAATCGCCAAGGCGCCGGCTATTGCTTCACATTCTTCCTGCCGCGCCTTCACTCCGGGTTTTGAAAGGAACATGAATGACGAAATGATCAAAACATTGGGAGCCAACGGTGGTGTTATTCAGATCAATTTTGGCTCCTCCTTTTTAAGTAAAGAATCCCGTGAAAAATCGACTGAAAACCGTGAAAAAATCAGTAGTTATGCTGAAGAAAACGATCTTAAATGGGGGGACCCAAAGTTTCTAGAATATGCCCAGGAAGTGACCCGGGAGAATCCGACTTACGCAGATGTGACTGATGTGGCTGATCATATTGACCATGTAGTGAAACTGGTGGGGATTGATCATGTGGCCTTTGGTTCAGACTTTGATGGTGTGGGGGACAGTCTTCCCTACGAATTGAAGGATGTTTCTGATTACCCCAACCTTATTTTTCATCTTCTTAAGCGAGGATATTCTGATGAGGATATCGAAAAAATATGTTATAAAAACATTTGGCGTGTCTGGAACGAGGTTGAAAGAGTTGCTAAAGAACTTCAGGCTGCCAGTTAGTATTATCGGTCTGGCCGCACTTATTGTGGCAGTCACATCCAGTGGCTGCGACAGTTGCGGTGGTTTTGGGAGAAGGGGAGCCATCCCAGATGCACCCTACGGTGTTGCTGATGACACTTTGAAAGTGCATTCAAAGGACTATATTTCGGTTGAATACGTTTACGAATGTTTGGACGATGAAAAGGTTCGTTGTTTCTTCCATAGCGCTTCAGAGTGCATTGAATATGAGTATTCCGAAACCCGCGGTCTGTGCAATAGCGATACATCGCTGGTCAGTTTTTAGTCTTCTGAGGTTTTATTATTAGGCTTCCCATCTACCAGGTGGATGCATTCGCTTCCGAGCTTTTCCGGGGCAATCCCGCCGCCGTTGTACCACTTGAGGAGTGGTTACCTGACACGGTTCTTCTTTCTATAGCTTTGGAGAATAATCTTTCAGAAACGGCTTTTTTAGTGCCGTCCGGGATTGGTTATCATATCCGCTGGTTCACTCCGGTGGTGGAGGTAGCTCTTTGTGGCCATGCTACCCTGGCTTCAGCACACGTAGTGTTCAGTGAACTTGGGTTTGATGGTGAAACGGTCGAATTCCAATCCAAAAGTGGCCCCCTCCCCGTAAAACGTGGAGAAGGTGGTTATATTATGGATTTCCCAGCTGAACCGTCTGACTCCTGTGATGTACCAAAACCTTTGATTGAAGGTCTTGGATTTGAACCTGCCTTAGTTATGAAAGGGACTGATTACCTGGCCATAGTTTCAAAGCAGCAGCAGATTGAAGAGTTGGCACCGGATTTCAGGCAACTTGCGCAGTTGGACTCACGTGGAGTTATCGTCACCGCACCGGGAAATGATTGTGACTTTGTCTCTCGCTGCTTTTTTCCTCAAACAGGGGTTGATGAAGATCCGGTAACAGGTTCAGCCCACTGCCAGATGACGCCCTACTGGGTAGGTCGATTAGGAAAGTCGAAGCTTGTGGCGTGGCAGCTTTCGGCAAGAGGAGGAAAGGTGATCTGCGAAATGCAAGGGGACCGGGTCATGCTTGAAGGTGAGGCTGTGAAATATATGGAAGGGAAGATAGAAATACCCTTATAAGGGTGGAACGCTTGAGATCCTCCCATCGTTTAACCTCAGTCATGGTTCAACGATTAACTCATTGTTTGCTTATTTCAATTCTCTTTCAGGGTTGCGCTGTATCCCCGCCTAAGTCCCCTGAAGATATCTGCGATATATTCAAGGAAAAAAGAAGCTGGTATAAAGCAGCAAGACGTACCGAAAAACGGTGGGGTATTCCGGTCAGTGTTACCATGGCCTTTATTTACCAGGAATCGAGTTTCAGGGCGAAGGCTAAAGCGGAGCGGAGGAAACTGCTGTGGATAATACCCTGGAAGAGGAAGAGTAGTGCGAAAGGATACGCCCAGGTAATTGACGAAACCTGGGAACAGTATGTAAAGGATGCCGGAGGTTTCTTTTCCAATCGGTCGGATTTTGATGATGCCGTTGACTTTGTTGGCTGGTATAACTCAAACAGTCACAAGAAGCTTGGTATATCGAAATCCAACGCCAAGGCCCTCTATCTTGCCTACCATGAAGGGTGGGGCGGATATAGTAAAGGGACCCACAGGAAGAAAAAGGGACTCATGCAAATCGCCAACAGGGTGGAGAAACGAGCGGCCATTTATAAGAGTCAATACAAACGTTGCAAAAGAAAACTGAGACGGTGGTTAATATTCTTTTAATCCTGGGGTGGCACTGATTAATTGTGACTATTCTTCTTTGACTATCACCGCCGGGATATTCATCTCCCTGTAGAGGTCGTTATATCCATCCACGTGCTCAGACACCATGGTGTCAAACGCACTCTTTCTTTCGTCCCAATCTTTCATAAGATCACGAAACCTGTCTCTGCTTCCTTCGGACACCACTGGACCTGAACCATCAATTTTTGACATTAACTCTTTAAGGTCTGCATCCAGGCCCGTATCGAAGTTTACTACATCTTGAAATGTTTCCAGCTTTAGGGAAACCACCGATTTTTCCCAATCGGAAAGCGCCTCTATGGCCGCCTCACCGGCTTCCACCAGTTTCTCGGTGTTATTCATCCCCTTAACATTTTTCGTGATGCCCTGTAATTGATTCCTCACGGAACGGAGTGAATTAACAGAGCCATACAGCGCATTGGTGGCGTCGTAAATTTCCTTAAGCATATCCTGTTGCCGATCGTAACGGGTAGTGAGATCATTACGCGGGTCAGGTGCAATTTCGAAGGATGATTCTGAGCTTTTCTTTTCAAGGCTCATAACGGCCGTATACTTTCCCGGTCCTACCTGGTAACCAGCCGGGGAGCCGGAGGTGAACAGTTTAGGTACTTTTGCCAGGTCAGCCACCCGCATGTTCCAGATAAACCGATTCATCCCTTTTTTGATACTGAGGCCGGGAGCCCGTTGAATACCCCAGCGGGTTTGTATGGGAGCACCAGCCTTACTGGTAAAGTTCCTTACAGTGTCGCCACGGCTGTTCATTATATGCAACTTCAAAGATGAAGTGGAATCGCCTTCAGCACCTAACAGATAATGGAACACTACGCCACTGGGTGGATTTTTTCCCGCCGATGAACCGTCGGACCTACCGCCGTAAGATATGAGAAGCGATTCTTTGGGAGTAAAAAGATGAACTTCCTTTTTCGCAAGATCGGCCGACAGGTTCTGAAGTGGTGAAAGGTCATCCAGGATCCAGAAGGCTCGGCCCAGCGTGGAAGCAACAAGATCATTATTCCGGAATGTGAGGTCTGTGATAGGAACAATAGGAAGATTCAGTTGGAACGGCTGCCACTCTTTTCCATCATTGAAAGAAACAAAAAGACCCAGCTCCGTTCCGGCGTAAAGAAGACCCTTTTTCACCGGATCCTCCCGAACCACCCTTACATAAGCGTCATCCGGAATTCCTCGAACAAGTTTTCTCCAGGATTTCCCGTAGTTCTCCGTTTTGTATACGTAAGGTTTAAAATCGGCGAATTTGTATCGCGTGAAAGCAATGTAAGCTGTTGCGGGATCGTGGGGAGAAACGTCAATGGCATTTACCATCCCTTCCTGAAGTCCGTTAGGGGTCACATTATTCCATGTTTTTCCACCGTCTTTGGTGACATGTACCAGCCCGTCGTCACTTCCTGCCCAAATTGTTTCTTCCTCATGAGTTGAAGGCTCCAGATAAAGGATGGTGTGGTAGATCTCTCCGCCCGCGGCTTCGTTTGTAATTGGTGCGCCCCCTTTACCGAGATTTTCCTTTTTGTTCAGGGTAAGATCAGGACTGATAGCAGCCCACGATTCACCTCTATCTTCGGTTTTCAATACAACATTCCCCGCATGGTAGATCACATCTGGATCTTGAGGTGATGCCACAATGGGTGCATTCCAGTTAAATCGATATTTTTGATCAATTGGGTCAGAGCCGAGGCCGAGATACTCGTAGGCCATGATACTCCGACTATTGCCGCTTTCAACATTCAGTTCACTGATGAGACCCTGATAACAACCACCATAGACCAGAACGGGATTGTCAGGATCAAAAGCCAGATAAGCGCTCTCACAGCCTGCTACCGAATACCAATCTTTCCAGTCGATACCGCCACGGGATCGGCTGGCAATAGCCACGGAGCTGTTGTCTTGCTGACCGCCGTAAACCCAGTAAGGAAACCGGTTATCGGTGATAACCCGATAAAACTGGGCTGTGGGTTGGTTCTGCTGAGTAGACCAGGTTCTGCCGCCGTTGAAAGAGACATTGGCACCGCCATCATTAGCGTTGATCATGATCTGGTTATCATGTGGGTTGATCCAAAGATCGTGATTGTCACCGTGAGGTGTACGAACATTTTGAAAAGTTTTTCCACCGTCGATTGATTTCATTACAGGTGCATTAAGAACATAAACCGTATTTTCATCCTGGGGATCAGCAAACAGGTGGATGTAGTACCATGCTCGGGCAATAAGGACACGATCTTTGTTCAGTCGCGAAAACGATTTCCCGCCGTCATCGGAGCGATAGAGTCCCCATTTGTTGGATTCTGCCAATACCCAAACACGCTTTGGATTAGCCGGAGAGACGGCGACAGATGTTTTGCCCATCTCTTTCGGTAGTCCCTTTTCAAGTTTATCCCAGGTGTCGCCGCCATCAGTGGATTTGTAGATGCCGCTGTTGGGTCCCCCGCTGCGAACCTGCCACGGCAGACGCTGGTGATGCCAGAAGGCTGCGTAGAGAACTTTTGGATTGGTCATATCCATGCTCAAATCGGAAGCGCTGGCCAGTTCATCCACAAACAAAACCTGGTCCCAGGTTTTACCGCCGTCTTTTGATCGGTAGATTCCTCTCTCTTTGCTCCCTTTCCACGGCGTCCCCTGTGCCGCCACATAAACAAGATCGGGGTTGTCCGGATGAATGATCACTTTGGAAATCTGACGTGTCTCTTTAAGTCCTAGATGGGACCACGTTTCACCACTATCCATGGATTTATAAACGCCATCACCATGGGAGCTGGAAACGCCTCTGACACAGGCTGTTCCTGTACCGACAAAAATAATATTCGGATTAGATGAAGAAACGGTTATGGCGCCGATGGATCCTACGCCGAACTGGCCGTCAGAAATATTTCGCCACGATATACCGGCGTCATCCGTTTTCCACACTCCACCTCCGGTAGCGCCGAAGTAGTAAGTTGACGGATTACCCACAACACCGGTAGCTGCTGTGGAGCGACCACCACGAAAGGGACCTATGTTTCGCCACTCCATGGCCTGGAAAAGGGAAGTGTCTATTTCCACAGCTGTCAGTGATGACAAAAGAATGGAAAAGAAAGAAACTGTTCGCATACAATGTTTTATTGATGAGCTCATTATTTTCTCCTTTAATTCGCTTAACCCCACGAACAATGAATATAGGACTGTTATCATTCGAAGAAAAGAAACGTTGAGGTACGGTTGATGATATTGTCACCTCGCTCATGTCGGGTGATATATGCAAATCCTCCCACGTTGGCAGGTATGGAGAGGGTCATTAACTTCGGGACCACCTTTCATCATGATTGTTTAATGAACATGAAAAGCATTCTAAAATGGATTGGAGCCGCTCTCATTTTTCTATTTTCTGTTATGTTGATCCGGACATTTACGTTCGGTGAAGAAGCCGTTGATGTTAAATCGGTTCCGCTCCTGGAAATTGATGAAGAAGGCTTTGCTGAACGATTTGCCGGCGGCCTGAGAATTCCTACTGTCGCCTATACAGACCGATCGAAAATGGACCCTGAGGCGTTTAAAACATTTCACAGTTATCTTGAAAGCAATTACCCGAAGGTCCACCGCTATCTGAAGCGGGAGATAATAGGTGACCTTTCCCTTCTTTACCTATGGGAAGGGACAGACCCGTCGCTCAATCCTGTTTTACTGATGGCGCACATGGATGTAGTCCCTGTAACGGATGAATCGGTGGATGACTGGACTCACGGTCCTTTCAAAGGGGATGTGGCTGACGGCTATATCTGGGGCCGGGGTGCCATGGATGACAAGGCGAGCCTTTTTTCCATTATGGAAGCGGTGGAGTGGCTGCTGAATGATGGTTTCTCCCCGGTGAGATCAATCTATATCTCGTTCGGTTATGATGAAGAGATCGGCGGCACACAGGGCGCTGCTAAAGTAGCCGAGCTGATGCAGTCGAAGAATATTGTACCTGAGTTTGTCTTAGACGAGGGTGGAGGCCTACTTTCCGGTGACATGCTTCCAATTAATTCCATGTCCGCATTTGTAGCTATGGGTGAAAAAGGTTATATGTCTGTGAAGTTAACCGCTCACGGCCAAGGCGGGCACTCTTCCATGCCGGGAAAGGAGACCACTATTGGAATCCTTGCCGCGGCGGTTCAGAAGCTTCAAGACAATCCACTGCCAGCATCCATGACTCCATCTATTCGTCATATGATGGAAGCATTTGCGCCCGCCATGCCATTCTGGGTGAGAATTTTAATTGCCAATCAGTGGCTTTTTGAGAAGCCGTTCGTCAGATACGCTTCAGGCAGATCAATTCTCTCTGCCTTGATGAGGACCACAACGGCACCTACAATAATTGAAGGTGGTGTTAAAGACAATGTTATCCCTCCCACAGCTACAGCGGTTGTTAATTTTAGGCTGAGGCCGGGGGACAGTATAGACTGGGTATTAGAGATGGTAAGAAAGATTGTGAATGATGAGCGAGTCCATATTGAAATTGCAGAAGGTTTTGGTAGTGAAGCGTCCAATATTTCAGATGTCAATACGCCTCAATTCGATCTTTTGGCGACAACGATCCATCAAGTCTTTCCCGAGACTGTTGTTGTTCCCGGTCTTAGTCCGGGAGGTACTGATTCGAAACATTTCCAGGGACTCACACCTCACATCTATCGTTTTATTCCTTTTGACAGATATCAGGGAAAGATTGGGGGTGTCCATGGGACCAATGAAAAACTGAGCGTCAAAAGTCTCAGAGACGGGGTTACATTTTATACGCAACTTTTAAGGAACAGTAGTTCTGACATCTTATCCCAACGGTAATTTATTAACATGAGAATGGAGAAACTGAAATGAAGAAAAGACTATTCCTGACAACTATTTCTTTGGCACTTCTGGTGCAGTTTGCTCAAGGGGAAATGCCAAAAGTCCTATCCATGAAGCAACGAGCTGAGGTGAGGGACCGGTGGCTGAAAGAGCGTGTAGAGACGGTTCTTCCTGATTTGCTTCGCCGGGAGAAGATAGACATGTGGCTCATTATTGCCCGGGAGTATAACGAAGATCCTGTCATACGGACCATGCTTCCGGCCACCTGGCTCAATGCCCGTCGCCGAACGATTCTTGTGATATATGATCCCGGAAAAAATAAGCCGCTAGAAACTTTGGCTGTGGCCCGGTATGATGTGGGGGAGGTTTTTAAGAAAGCGTGGGAAAAGGAGAAGCAACCCGATCAGTGGAAACGTCTTTCCGAACTCATCGCTGAGCGGAATCCAAAAAAGATTGCAGTCAATCGCTCAATCGAATACGGTCTTTCAGACGGCCTCGCCTCAACGGAATATGAAACACTGAATGCGGTGCTTTCTCTGAAGTACCAGAAGAGAATTGTTTCTGGTGAGAAGCTGGCTGTGGGGTGGCTGGAAACCCGTACATCTAGTGAAATGGTTGTCTATGAACAGATATGCAGGATCGCTCACGAAATCATCAAAGAAGGGTTCTCGGACAAAGTGATTCAGGCCGGGGTTACCACTACAGATGAAGTGGTTTGGTGGTATCGGGAGCGGATCCGGGAACTCAAGTTGATTACCTGGTTTCATCCCACAGTAGACATACAGAGAGCTGAAACAGGTTCATTTGATTTTCTTACCACCTTTTCCAAGACAGACCGTCCACAGAATGTTATTATGCCCGGTGATGTATTGCACGTCGATTTTGGCATTACATACCTGGGGTTGAATACTGATACACAGGAACATGCCTATGTACTCCGAAAAGGCGAAACTGAAATTCCTGGTTATCTGAAGAAAGCCCTTGCCCAGGGAAACCGCCTCCAGGATATTCTCACCAATAGCTTCAAGGTGGGAAGGACCGGAAACCAAGTTCTGAAGAGGTCCCTTGATCAGGCGAAAAAGGAAGGGATCAAACCGATGATTTACACCCATCCAATAGGCTTTCATGGACACGCAGCTGGGACCACCATCGGCATGTGGGATTCCCAGGGAGGCGTGCCCGGTCACGGCGATTACCCTCTGCATGCCAACACTGCCTACTCCATTGAGCTCAATGCAAAAATTCAGGTGGATGAGTGGGGAAAGGAAGTCGCCATCATGCTGGAACAAGACGCCTTTTTTGATGGAAAGACTGTTAGCTATATCGACGGCAGACAGACTGAATGGATTCTTATACCGTGATCCATTTAAGACAATTTCAGATAATAAAAGAGAGACGGTCGGCTCAGAGCCGATCTGAGGAGTGTTGATATAATGGGAACTATACAGTATCCTTCACACAGAGATCAGTTCACCCATTTTTCTGTTATATTGACACGCTGGCGGGACATGGACTATCGCCAGCACATCAATCATGCCGCCTACCTGACATATATGGAGAATGCACGTCTAGAGTATGCTGATCACCACTTTGACCAAAACCTCAACTTTATATTGGCCTCCCTTACAGTTGATTATCATAGCCAACTCTTTCATCCAGCAAATCTCAATATTGGTCAGAAAGTAGTTGATGTGGGGAACAAAAGCTTTAAAATGCTGGGCGCCATTTTCCAGGAAGAGGAAGCAGACCCTGTTGTAACTACTTTGACATCGCTAGTCTGTTTTGATTATAAGACGCAAAAGTCGTGCCCGGTTCCTGAGGCCATCAGGAACAAACTGAACGAGTGATTCTCAACACTTATCAGTTCATTGAACAGCCTACCCGGGCTGTCATCGGTTTTCACGGCTGGACCGGCGATGCA
>Ga0208894_1001019_pt1 | contig 17696 bp, 18 predicted proteins | sample ETNtaG_12_FD_185752 | JGI IMG/M metagenome (GOLD analysis project Ga0208894, IMG submission 185752) | Marine microbial and viral communities from oxygen minimum zone, Eastern Pacific Ocean - ETNP201306SV49 (SPAdes) (version 2) | ecosystem: Environmental > Aquatic > Marine > Oceanic ... | reverse complement strand
AGAAAGTGGTGTTGGTAGTGAGGGTGGCATCGAAGGTCTTTTTGGATATGTAAACCTAGTGTAGGAAAATAATGAGTCAAAGAATAAATATTAAAAAAACATACAAACTTTTTATTGGGGGGAAATTTCCGCGAACCGAATCAGGTCGATATATCAAATGGGCAGATAAAAAAGAAACAACAGTGGTAAATATTTGTCGTGGCTCACGAAAAGATTTTCGCAATGCCATGGTTTCAGCAAGAAATGCATCCAATGAATGGACTTCTCGTACTGCTTATAATCGTGCGCAAATATTGTATAGAGTTGGGGAAATGTTAGAAGGGCGAAGAGAGCAGTTTATGGCTGACCTAACTTTACAGGGTTTGACAAATAAACAGGCAGAAAATGAAATAAATAAATCGATTGATCGACTCATTTACTATGCAGGTTGGGCTGATAAATTTCAACAAGTTTTTAGCCACGTGAATCCTGTTTCTCTTCCTTATTTCAATTTTACCTTACCAGAAGCAACTGGCGTGGTTGCTGCCATTGCGCCAGATGATACTTCGCTTCTAGGTTTAGTTTCCATTATTGCTCCCGTAATTGCTGGTGCAAATTCCATTGTTATTCTAGGATCTGAAACTCATCCCCTTTGTTCGATTTCTTTTGCTGAAGTGTTACATACATCTGATATCCCTAGTGGCGTAATTAATATTTTAACTGGTTACAGATCAGAATTAATTGAGCATTTTTCATCTCACATGGATGTAAATGCTATTATTTATTGTGGTAATAATAGCGATGAGCAAAAGTTGGTTGAAACGAATGCGGCCCTAAATGTGAAACGTGTCATTCACTTTCCAATTCAAGATTGGTCAAATGATAAACACCAAAACCCTTATTATATTCTTAAATATCAAGAGACTAAAACGACTTGGCATCCGATTGGGTTTTAATATATGAATAATAATAAAACAGTTGAAATAATTCGTTCAAAAGCGAAGGATAGACATCCAAGGGTTGCTATCATTCTAGGGACAGGTTTGAGTTCATTTGCAGAGAATGTTCAAAATAAAATAATATTTTCTTATAAGGATCTTCCAGGGTTCCCTGATCCAGGTGTAAAGGGGCATGCGGGGCAATTAATTTTGGGCCAAATAAATGACATTGAAATTGTTGTTTTGCAAGGTCGTGCCCACTATTATGAATCTGGTAAACCGGATATTATGAAATCGACCATTGAAACCTTAAATGATTTAGGGTGTGAAACACTATTATTAACCAATGCTGCTGGCAGTTTAATTCCAGAAATGCCGCCTGGAAGTTTAATGCTATTGACAGACCATATAAATTTTACAGGGGTTTCTCCTTTATTTGGCGAAACAGAAACATCTCGTTTTGTTAATATGACTGATGCATATAATCCACTTTTCTGTGACAAATTTAGAGATGCAGCAAAAGCAAAAAATATAAAATTACATGAAGGTGTCTATATTTGGTTTTCTGGACCAAGTTTTGAAACACTGGCAGAAATTCAGGCAGCAAAATTATTAGGTGCTGATGTGGTAGGGATGTCCACTGTTCCTGAAGTAATACTTGCCCGATTCTATGGACTAAATGTTGCAGCTATTTCCATTATTACAAATATGGCAGCTGGAATGAGTGATGAACATTTAAGCCATACTCATTCAATAGAAAATGCAGAAAAAGCGACAACTGATTTACAGACACTTTTGAGTGAATTTTTATTGCAATATAATAAATAATCTTTTATAACTTCGAATTATGCTTCTCCAGGAAATTATTCAAAAAAAGAAAGATGGATTGTCATTAAGCGATTCGGAAATTCAATATTATATAGAAGGCATTTCCAATCAATCTGTTTCTGCAAGCAATATTGCGGCTTTTTGTATAGCGGTTATGTTTAAAGGTATGTCGATGGAAGAAACTTTTTCTCTCACAGACCATATGGTGAAATCGGGAGATAAATTAAACTGGGATGATTTAAATGGTCCCGTGGTTGATAAACATTCCACCGGTGGTGTGGGAGATAAAGTGAGCATCATGTTAGCACCTATTGTGGCATCTTGTGGTATTTATAATCCAATGATTTCGGGTCATAGCCTAGGACATACAGGTGGCACTTTAGATAAATTGGAATCGATTCCTGGATATAATACAGCGCCAGATAATTCATTATTTCGTCATACTGTAAAGAATGTTGGCTGTGCCATTATTGGACAAACATCAAGTTTGGCACCAGTTGATAAAGTGATTTATGGCGTGAGAGATGTGACTGCTACTATAAAATCTATTCCACTAATCACTGCATCAATTTTATCAAAAAAACTTGCTGCTGGTCTGGATGGTTTGGTCATGGATATTAAAACAGGGAATGGTGCATTTGCAGATAATTTAGATTTTGCTAGAAATATGGCAAACTGTATCATAGAAGTGGCAAAGCAATTTGGGATAAATACATCAGCAATTATTACTGATATGAACCAGCCACTTGGTGGTACAGTTGGGAATACGTTAGAAATAATTGAAGTCATCGATTACTTAAAGTGTGTGCAAAAAGAACCCCGTTTGCATGAAGTGGTTTTAAAGTTGGCTGCAGAAATGTTGGCTATTGCAGGGTTGGTGGATTCCAATGATGATGGATTCCAAAAAGCGAAAGAAGCTTTGGATTCTGGTAAAGCTGCAGAAACCTTTGAAAAAATGATTTTCCAACTTGGAGGACCCAATAATATTTTAGAAAATACTGATTCACACTTTGAATCTGCATCTGTGGTAAAACCCATTCAAGCACTTCAATCAGGATTTATTTCTCAAATAAATACAAAAGCTGTCGGTCTTACAGTTGTCGAGTTAGGTGGAGGGAGAAAAAAAGTAAATAATTCTATTGATCATAGTGTGGGATTATCTCACGTTTTAGGTTTGGGCACAAAAGTAGATATAGGGCAACCTTTAGCTATTGTACATGCTCAAAATGAAGATCAGGCAAATAATGCGATTCAGCAAATTCAAAATTCGTTTATTCTATCCGAAATTAAAGCAAAATCTAATCCTGTTATTATTGAACATTTAAACTGAGCATAAGGTTGCAGATCAAAAAAAGACCCTACCTAAGTGGAGGACTAATCGAGCATGGAGAATGTTACTCTCAACTTAAACAATAAATTAGAAAGCCTCTTTTATAGAGGCTTTTTTTGTTAAAAGTATTTTAATACTTGCTAAATTAGAGTAAATACTCTAATTTATATTATGAATACAAAAGACAAAATCATCGTAATGGCAACTAACCTTTTTAACTTTCATGGCACAAAAGCTATTTCTACTAATCATATTGCAAAAAAAATGGGCATTAGTCCTGGAAATTTATATTATCATTTCAGAAGTAAAAACGATATCATATGTTCTATCTCAAATAAATTCAGTAATGATTTAGGATCAGTTTTTCAGTTGAAGTTACATGATATTTCCGACTTCAGTAAAAGTCTTGCTCATCTTTTTAATCGTTTTTTCAATGTTCAGCGTTCATATAAATTTTTATTTCTAGAGGGGGTTTTTTTGGTCAAACAGGATAAATATTTGTTGGCTCATTATACTAAACTCAGAAGCTTGATTAAGGAGGGCTATTCAGACCTCTTAACTAATTTGGTAAAAATAAAATTAATAAAAAAAGAAACCTTGATGATGAAGGATGACCTTTTGGAAGCGCAGTGGATTATTATGTGGTACTGGATTAGCCATACTTCATTAGATAATCATATATATAATGATATTCAAATAAAAAAAGGTATTCGTCTATCTTTTTCGATTATTAAGCCTCAATTGACTCACATTGGAAAAGTAGCATTTGAGAAAACATTACAATCATTATAAGTAAAAGGAGAAATAAATGATGAAGTATTTAAGATATTATATTACCCCTGTTTTGACTTTAATAACTATAGTTGGTATCCTCCTTGGTAGCCATTGGATGTGGCTTGGAATAGCTGTCTTATTTGCGCTAGTTATTGCTGGAGATATCCTTTTAGGTGAAGATGTTTCTCAGAAAAAATATAGTTATCCTTTGCTTCTTAAAATTCCTTTGCATTTAGCCTTACCCCTTATCATACTTATGCTTTTGAGTTTTGCATGGTCGGGTGCTAGTGCAGGGTATGATTTTTTAGGAATTGGTAAATTATTATCAATTCTCTCTTCTTATGATTTTCTAGCTGCAAGAGATACTAATATATGGTTTGATTATATAGGAGGTATATTAGGTATAGGTTTCATGGTTGCAGGGTATGGTACAAACGTAGCCCATGAGCTGACTCATTGCACAAAAAATAAAATTTCCATGTTAGAAGGCAGATGGCTTTTGTCAACCAGTTGTAATGCGGATTTTGCCATTGAACATGTATATGGACACCATGTTCATGTAGGAACGGATAAAGATCCAGCTACAGCTAAAAAAGGAGAAAATGTCTATATGTTTGCTCTACGATCATCAATATTTGGACATATTAGTGCATGGAAACATGAGCTCAAAAGACTTCAAAAAAAGAAAATTAGTATTTTTTCCATAAGGAATAGAATGATTACAGGATATATAATGTCAATATTTTGGTGTGTTATATTTTATATTGCTTGTGGTCCTTTTGGTTTGGTACTTTTCTTATGCCAGGCAGCAATTGCAAAATTTATTCTTGAAATTGTGAATTATATGGAGCATTATGGTCTTACTCGAAAAGAAGGTCAACCCATTGGTCCTGAGCATTCTTGGAATAGTAATCATAGAATGAGTACTATGATACTGTTTACATTGACACGACATTCTGCACACCACGAAAAACCAAAAGTTGAATTTTGGAAACTAGCTCCCTATGCTGATGCACCTAAAATGCCCTATGGTTATCTTGGAACCCTTATTTTTTGTCTTATACCTTTTTTGTGGTACCGTGCAATTAATCCAAGTTTAAATAAATGGGAGAAAAAATATTTATCTGCATAACAGATTCATTATAAACAACTAATTCATCCTGCTTTGGGAGCAGGGGGTCGCAGGTTCGAATCCTGCCACCTCGACAACAAATTAGAAAGCCTCTTTTATAAAATCTGTTTTATATGTAAATTTTATTATGGAAAAATTTTTTCAAAAAATATTAATATTAATACTTTTTTGTTTAGTTTATCCTATCAATCTTATTGTTAAACCATATCTTCAAAATGCTACACCTAATTCAATTAATATACTCTGGGAAACAGATTCTGATTCACCCAGTAGGGTCGAATGGGGACAGTCTCAGTTTTTAGATCAAATCACATTAGGTGATTCGTTTACAAATTATGGAAATTCAAAAATTCATACAGTGGAACTAATAGACCTTACTCCAAACACCCGATACTATTATAGAGTTGTTGTGGGAAATCATGAGTCCTATTCTGGGATACATGATTTTATTACTCCACCTGAACCATCATCTGAGGTATCATTTAAAATTGTTGCAATGAGTGATATGCAGAGAGATAATTCAAATCCAAATAAATTTAATGAAATAATTCATGATGGAGTGATTGATTATATTTCAGAAGAGTATAGTGGTGATCTTGCTGAAGAATTAGCAATGGTCCTTGTTACTGGTGATCTTGTTGTTACGGGAACCTCTTATTATCAATGGCAGGATCATTTTTTTGAGCCCTCAGAAGATTTGTTTTCTCATATTCCTTTATATCCAGTATTTGGGAACCATGAACAGAATACTGATTATTATATAAAATATTTTCATTTACCTGACAATGGAACTCCTGGATATGAGGAGCATTGGTATTACACAGATTATTCTAATTTAAGAGTAATTGGACTTGATTCAAATGGAGGATATCAAGTGCAAGCTCAACTTAGTTGGCTTGAAGCTGTTTTGCTAGGTGCATGTAATAATGAAAATATTGACTTTGTTTTTGCACAGCTACATCATCCTTATAAGTCAGAATTATGGACTCCTGGAGAGAATAATTATACTGGAGAAGTTATTCAGCGTATGGAAAATTTTACAGATGAATGCGCGAAACCAAGTATTCATTTTTTTGGTCACACTCATGGATATTCTAGAGGTCAATCCCAAGATCATAATCATCTTTGGGTAAATGTCGCTACTGCTGGAGGTGCAATTGATTATTGGGGAGAATGGCCTCAGGCAGATTATGATGAGTTTACAGTTACTCAAGATGAATGGGGATTTGTAGTAGTAGATGTTGAAGCTGGAGATCAACCACATTTTATTTTAAAAAGAATAAGTAGAGGGAATGAAGATATTTATAGAGATAATGAAATACGTGATGAGGTAGTTATTCGTTTTAATAATATTCCTCCTAATCAACCTATTGGAATTACTGATGGAGAGCAAAATCCTGATTTTATTCTTTTAAGTACAAATGATTATTTTGATATTGATGGAGATGATCCTATGGCTGGACAGTGGAAAATCTATCAAGATTGTGATATAACAGAGAATCCAGTTGTAAATGAATTTATAAATATGCAGAATTGGTATTATAATGAAAATACTCAGGAATCAATTGAATTAACAGAAATGGAAGTTTTTGATTTAAGTGCTAATAGTTTATATTGTTGGCAAGTTAGATATAGAGATACTAGTTTAGGTTGGAGTGATTGGTCAGAGTTATTATCATTTACTACTGGGGAGTCTCAATATACAGAGAATCTTCTCCAAAATCCTGGAGGTGAAAATGGTACTAATGATTGGATAGTTACAGAAGGTTATATGGAGTCCTTAGAAGAATATGTATGTGATGGAATAGAACCTCATAGTGGTGATTATTATTTTATTGTAGGAGCTTTATGTAATACTGTTTCTTATTCAGAAGCATTCCAAGAGATAGATGTCTTGAATTATGAAGAATGTATTAATCAAGGGTTAGCCAATGTTCATTATGGAGGATATTTATCAGATTGGGGTGGGGATGATTATCCTGAGATGTCAATTGCATTTATTGATGTATTTGGAAATGAAATTGATAGAACTGATAATGTTGGAACATTTAACTCATATTGGACTAATTTTTCAATTGAATATCAAATTCCTGCAGAAACTTCAAGTATTCAAATGATTTTGATGGGAACCAGATTTGCTGGTGATGATAATGATAGCTATTTTGATGATTTGTTTTTAAGAATATGGCAAAGTGAAAGTTGTTTTGGTATATTTGGAGATTTAAATAATGATACAATTGTTAATATCCTTGATGTGATAATTTTAGTAAATCATATTTTAAGTCCTGCTGCAGTAGAATTAGAAGGAGCAGATTTAAATAATGATGGAATTGAAAATATTCTTGATATTATTATTCTTGTAAATATAATTTTGAATAACTAATCCATCCTTCTTTGGGAGCAGGGGGGTCGCAGGTTCGAATCCTGCCACCTCGATAATAAATTAGAAAGCCTCTTTTATAGAGGCTTTTTGTTTATATTAAAAAAATAGTGATATGTTTTATTTAGAAATTTATATCAAATTATTCTGAAAAAATAGGATAATAATATCTTATTATATAGTAAATTATAACGAGCATAACAATGCTCTAATTTAAAAAGATAATATATTCAGATGTAATTATGTTTAAGAAAATTTTTATACCTTTTATTATTGGGATTGGACTCATTGTAATAGCATTTTTATTTCATTATACTCGTCCAAATCAAGAGATTAATCAGCCAAGCGCAGTATATATTAGAGCCTCTGGTAAATGTGCATCATGTCATTCTCATGAGACATCTGCCATAATTCATCAATTTTCTATGAGTGAACATGCTAAGAATAATGTTACATGCTTTGATTGTCATCGTGCACAAAATAATCAAGAAAAATTAGAGCATAAAGGTTTTATTATTTCTAAAGAATTAACTGCAATGAATTGTAGTCAATGTCATCCTACTGAATATTCGCAATTTTTAAGGAGTAGACATGGAGCTCCCTCATGGGCTGCAGTTACTGGACATGAATCATTTACAGATGAACAAATTGCTTATGCTGAAAAATATCATCCAGGTTCTGTAATACGAGCTCCAAATAAATTAGCTATTGCTGAGGGTTCAGGTGTTTTAGAAAAAGGGTGTATGGCTTGTCATTCTATTGGGAAGCCAAATATAGATGGAAGTATAGGGAGCTGTACGGAATGTCATGCTAGGCATTCTACCTCTATTCAATTAGCGAGACAACCAGAAACATGTGGACAATGTCATATGGGGCCAGATCATTCTCAGTTAGAAATTTATAATGAATCAAAACATGGAGTTTTGTACTCATTTCAAAAATCACAATTTAATATAAATGTAGATTCAAAAGAATTATCAGCTCAAGATATGTCTGCTCCAACTTGTGCAACATGCCATATGAGTGGGTTAGAGGGCATGAATGTAACACATGATGTAACAGAGCGTTTATCTTGGTGGCTTTTTGCGCCAATTTCTAGTAAAAGACCTAATTATAATTTAGGTCAAGAGGCAATGAAAAATACTTGTCTTAAATGTCATGCTAGTACTCATGTTGATAAGTTTTACAGTGAAGCTGAAGAAGTTGTTGTTGCAACAAATGATAAGGTTAAATATGCTTTAGATATTGTTGATGAACTTAGAAAAGAAAAACTTCTTACACCTGAGCCTTTTGATGAACCAATAGAATTTATTGCATTTGATCTTTGGCACTACTATGGGCGAACAGCAAAACATGGTGCATTTATGGGTGGAGCTGATTTTGTGCAGTGGCATGGTAATTACGAATTATTACTTAAAACTAAAGAAATAGAAGAAATAGCTAGAAATCTTAGAAATAATAGTATTGATGATTAAAATTTCAAGATTGCTGCATAAAAATCGTCTAGTTATTGATTTATTTATTATTATTAATTTAAGTTTCCTTTCAGTGGATATTTTTTTTGCTCATTCTGTAAATGATTTCTCAAAAAAAATTGAATTTCTCCCACTATATTTTTCTTTAATTTCATCTTTTTTTTTAGGGTTAGAATTATTGATAAATTTAAAAAAACAACAAAATAATAGATTGGTAAGTATAATAATTGGTTGCTCTTCAATTATTATCGGAATTATGGGCGTCTATTATCATTTACATAATTCCTTTTTTAAATTATTTACATTAAAAAGTCTTGTTTACACAGCTCCATTTATTGCCCCTTTAGCATATACAGGATTAGGATTATTAATTATTATAAATAGTAAGGTTCCCCCAAATAGTACTAAATGGAGTAAAGGTTTAATATTATTAGGATTAGGGGGATTTATAGGGAATTATATTCTTTCTGTTTGTGATCACGCTCAAAATGGATTTTTTATTTTTTATGAATGGATTCCTGTTATTAGTAGTTCAATTGCTGTAGGTTTCTTAAGCATAGTATTAATTAAAAAGCATTCAATGAAACTTATTAATATTTCTATATTAGTTATGATTATTCAAATATTTATTGGGTTGTTGGGTTTTTATTTTCACATTTCAGCTATTTTGAGTAGTGACATATCTGATATATTTGAAAAAATTATTTATAATGCACCAATTTTTGCTCCACTTTTGTTTGTTAATTTGGGATTGCTTTCTATAATTGGTCTCTTAGATTTTAAATTAAAAATTAATTAATAGCCATCCTGCTTTGGGAGCAGGGGGTCGCAGGTTAGAATCCTGCCATTTCAACATTAATTTAAGAAAGCCTCTTTTATAGAGGTTTTTTTGGTTTTAAATTAAATTATGAAAAAATATTTATATATCATTTTTTGTATTTTATTATTTAATTCAGTTTATTCTCAATGTGATGATTCTCTTTTGTTATTAACTATGGAAGATTCTTGGGGAGATGGTTGGAATGGGAATACATTTTGTATAAATGATGACTGTACTACTCTTTCATCAGGTTCATTTGGAACAGAAGAATTTTGCATTAATTTAGATATTGAAAATCCTATAATATGTGGTGGAGGGAATTGGCAATCTGAAGTATTTTGGATGCTATCAAACTCTGATGGGACTACTCTAGCAACAGGGGGTGCTCCGTTTGGAGGATGTGTTGGAGGCTCTTGTGAGAATGAAATAGTTGAGTTTTTTGAATTTAATAATAATGGTGAGCTTAGAGAATATTATTTGTATATACCAAACTCTATTCAAAATAATGCTCCTTTAGTTTTTGTACTGCATGGATATAGTGGTTCAGCTGGTGGAATAATGGGCTATTCTGGAATGAATGAAGTTGCTCGGCAGAATGGTTTTGCTGTATGTTATCCACAAGGCCTATCAGATCAATCAGGATATAATTTTTGGAATGTGGGGTATGAATTTCATAATAACCAAATGGTTAACGATGTTAATTTCTTATCTTCTTTAGCTGACTATTTGCAAGATGAATATAATTTAAGTCAAGAGAATACTTTTTCTACAGGTATGTCTAATGGTGGAGATATGTCTTATATGCTTGGTTGCCAAGCAAATGATGTATTCCGAGCAATTGCTCCTGTAGCAGGATGTATGATGGAAGAAATATATAATACATGTGACTCTTCTCCTGTTCCTGTGCTTGAAATACATGGAGATAATGATAACGTAACTTTATGGGATGGAGATATGCAGAATAATGATGGATGGGGCGCATATTATAGCATAGAAGATGGTATAGAATTATGGGTTGAAATAAATAATTGTCAGAACAATGAAGAAACCTTTTTGCCGAATACTAATCTTAACGATGGAAGTTATATTATAAATCATAGATATTTTGATTGTAATGATAATGCTGAAGTATGGCTTTATGAAGTTGTTGGAGGAGGACATGATTGGCCTGGTTCTGATGGCAACATGGATATTAACGCAAGTGAAGAAATTTGGAATTTTTTTAGTCAATACACCTTTAATTTAGGTGACATAAATAATGATGGCTCTATCAATGTTTTAGATATAGTTTCTACTGTTAATTTTATTTTAAATAATGAATATAATAGTTTTGCAGATTTGAATTTAGACAATACAGTTAATGTGCTAGATATTGTTCAACTAGTAAATATAATTTTAAACAACTAATCCTGGGGACAGGGGGGGTCGCAGGTTCGAATCCTGCCATCTCGATAACAAATTAGAAAGTCTCTTTTATAGAGGCTTTTTTATTTTGTAAATTATTTTATGGATAAAAACCGTTTTTATTATGATAAAAAATTTCTTGGAGGAAAATCTGGAAGACCAATCAGATTATTATCTGAATATCTTTTTCCACTAGAATCTTTTAGAAAGTATTCAATAGAAAGTACTGTTGTATTATTTGGTTCAGCTCGAATAAGAGAAAATAATGATAATGAAATAAATAAATATTTCAGTAAGGCTAAAGAATTGGCTTATAAAGTTACTAATTGGAATATCAAGAAATTTTCTGGTAAAAAATATATTATAACCTCTGGTGGTGGTCCTGGAATTATGGAGGCGGCTAATCAAGGAGCGAAAGAGGCAGGTGGAAAAACTATTGGTCTTGGTATTTCGTTACCATTTGAACAAAAAAATAATAAGTGGATAACTAAAGGTTTAAATTTTGTGTATCATTATTTTTTTATGAGAAAATTCTGGTTTATATATTTAACTAAAGGTATAGTTATTTTTCCTGGTGGTGGTGGTACTTTGGATGAGTTTTTTGAAGTATTTGCCTTGTTGCAAACTAAAAAAATATCTAGAGAAATACCTATTGTATTATTTGGAAAAGATTTTTGGGAGGGATTGATTGATTGGGATAAATTAGTTTCTAATAATCTTATTTCAAAAGAAGATCTTGATTTATTTATAGTATTAGATTCTGTTGATGAAACTTTTGATTATTTAGTCAGGAATATGAAAAATTAATCCACCATGATTTGGGAACAGGGGTTTGCATGTTCAAATCCTGCCATATCCACAATAAATTAGAAAGCCTCTTTTATAGAGGCTTTTTTATTTTGTAGATTTATAATATGGATATCAATTATATAGAGATAGTTGGCTGGATAGGTTTCTTGTTTATTATTTGTGGATACTATATGAATGCGAAAAAGCATTCATATTGTTTTTACATATGGGGGGTGGGCAATATTTTATTTATATTGTATGCAGTTTTAATTAATTCTAACCCTATGTTATTAATGAGTTTTTTTACATTGGGTATGAATGTTTATGGCTATTTACAATGGAACAAAAATTAATTTATAATGCAATTTACCTCTGAAATAATAAATAAACTTCCAAAAGCAGAATTACATTGTCATTTAGATGGTTCTTTGCGTATTAAAACTATTATTGAATTAGCAGAAACTCAAGGAGTAGAACTGCCTTCAAAAAATGAAGATGATTTATTGAAAATCCTATCTATTGGACCTTCAGAAAAATCATTAGAAGATTATATAAAGAAATTTGATATTACATTGTCTGTTTTACAAACACCGAAAAGTTTAGAGCGTGCTGCATTTGAATTAGCTATGGATTGTCATGATGATGGAGTTCGATATTTAGAAGTACGTTATTCTCCAATTCTTCATACTAAGAAAGGAATGCAATTATCTGAAACAGTAGATTCAGTAAAAAAAGGACTAGCACAAGCCTTTGATGAATGTGGAATATTAACAGGTATCATCATTTGTGGTATTCGACATATTTCTCCTGGTCATTCTTTAGAATTAGCTAATTTATCAGTGGAGTACAAAAATAAAGGTGTTATTGGTTTTGATTTAGCTGGTGCTGAAGAAAATTTTCCTGCAAAAAAACATAAGGAAGCTTTTTATTTAATTCTTAATAATAACATCAATACAACCCTTCATGCAGGTGAGGTGTATGGTCCTAAAAGTATTCATCAGGCAATTCATGTATGCGGAGCACACAGGATTGGACATGGGACAAGAGCAATTGAAGATATAGATTTATTAAATTATATTAATGATCATCGCATTCCATTAGAAATATGTTTGACTTCAAATATAAATACCAAATCTGTTTCAAGCATATCTACACATCCCTTTAAGCACTATATAAATGAAAAAATTAGAGTAACATTAAATACTGATAATCGGTTAATTTCTAATACAACTCTATCAAATGAATATAAAATTGCAATTAATAATTTCAATTTAAATGAAAGTGAAATTAGGACTATTATTATTAATGGGTTTAAAAGTACCTTTCAATCTCACAATGAAAGAAGGAAATTAATTAGAAAAATAGTTAATGAATTAGAAGATGAGTTTAATTTTTCTCAACATTTAATTATTTAATATTATATTTTTAATAAAAATAGTCTGCTTTGGGAGCAAGGGGTTGCAGGTTCGAATCCTGCTACCTCAACAACAAATTAGAAAGCCTCTTTTATAGAGGCTTTTTTATTATTGATTATAGCAAGTATAGATAAATGCAGGAATATAATTTTTAGGTGTGAATTTGACATCAATTTGGTTAAAATATTTTTTCAGTCTTTTATCCATCATTTTAGAATATTGCAACTGAACAAATTTCTTATTTTTACCTAATATTTCTGAAGAAGTTAGTAATATATTATTTGTTATTTTTTTTGGTAAAGTAACTAGGGGAATTGAAGAAATGATATAATCTACTTTTGTTATTTTAAGTTTATTTAAATGAAGCTTCATATTTTCAGCAGAATCATTAATTAAAGTTATTTTCCCATTAAACTTTTGTTTTAGGTCTTTTTGGAAAGATTCATTAGTTTCAAAACAAATAAGTTTTGAGCTAACCGTCATTTTTTTTAAAATTTGGCTGGTAATTGGGCCAGTTCCAGAACCCAATTCTACTATTAAAATATCTCTTTCAAAATTGATAGATTCAATCATTTTAGATACAACGAATTTTGAGCTGGGTAACAGTGTCCCAACTTCTTTGATACTTTTTAATGATTCTTTGATAAATTTGATGTTTTTCATAATATATTTTATTATTAAATTTAAGATAAATATATGAAAAAGATTATAAATATTAAAAAGATTATAAATATTGCTCCTGAAGGGTATAGAATCATATTTCCTGTATTAGTAGTTTGGATAATTACATACATATTTTCAACTTATCTTAGTTATCCATGGATTGGGTTGTTAAGTATATATTTATTCTCTTTACTATTAATCACATGTTATTTTTTTAGAGATCCAATTAGAAAAATTCTATATAATGAACAAAACTTTTTATCTCCTGCAGATGGAAGAATTGTTTCTATAAAAAATTGGGATGATCCAGATATAGGTAAATCTACTAAAATTGCAATTTTTTTGTCAGTTTTCAATGTACATAGACAATGGATACCCTTAAATGCAACAGTTCTTGATAGTCTTTATAATCCTGGAAGGTTTTTTGGTGCATTCAAAAATAAAGCATCAGAAAAGAATGAACAAACTGCAATATTATTTTGTAATAATAATGAAAATCTTTTTAAGATTAAACAGATAGCTGGTTTTGTTGCAAGGCGCATAGTAAATCATATGAACCCAGATTCAGATGTATCTCAAGGTGAAAAGTTAGGTTTCATAAAATTTGGATCAAGAGTAGAAATAATTGTACCTGAAAAGTTTGATGTTAAAGTAAAAAAAGGAATGAAAGTTAAGGGTTGTAAAACAATTATTGGAAATTTTAAATAACTAACAGTATCCTTTTTTTTTAAACAGGGGGTTTGCAGGTTAGAATCCTGTGATTAAAGTCATTGAATTAAAAAAAGTCTTTTTTATAGAGGTTTTTTTATATATATATTTGTATTATTGCATTAAGGATATTAAAATGAAAATTGTTAAAATTGTTCAATGGGATATGGGACATAGAGTGCTGAATCATCGTTCAGTTTGTAAAGGAATTCACGGTCATCGTTATAAAGCAGAAATTTGTCTTGAAGGTGAATTGATTTTAAATTCAGGTTTATCTGAAGAAGGTATGGTTATTGATTTTTCTGATATAAAAAAAATAGCACAAAAATTTATTCAGAACGAATTAGATCATGGATTCATGGTATGGAATCAAGATGATGAACTGTTAGATTTTTTTAAACATTCTAAAGGACATAAATTGGTTGTTGTTCCATTTACACCCACAGCTGAGAATGTAGCAGCATATATATTTCAAAAATTAAAGAATGAATTTTTAGATAAATTTAAAACGGGGCTTCATCTTCATTCAGTAAAACTATGGGAAACTCCTTCAAGTTATGCATTATATGAAAATAATAATTATTAACAGCACCTTTCTTTTTGAGAAGGAGAAAGCAGGTTCAAATCCTGCTATCTTAATATTGAATTAAGAAAGTTTCTTTTATAGAGGTTTTGTTTTTTTGTATATTCATCATATGAAAATTTATTTTGCAGGATCAATTCGTGGTGGTAGGGATGAAAAGAATGTTTATCTACAAATTATTGATTATTTATCTACTTTTGGTGAAGTTTTAACTGAACATATTGGGAGAGAACACATTGAAAAAAATAATTCTGATAATTATATTTTCAACAGGGATATTATGTGGCTCAAAGCTTCGAGTGCTATAGTTGCTGATGTAACAGTTCCATCTCTAGGTGTAGGATATGAAATAGGGGTTGCGGAGACATTAAATATCCCAATATTATGTTTATATAACCCTAAAAATAACGGAATACTTTCAGCTATGCTGTCTGGTAATGAAAATCTTTCTTGCAAAGAATACAATAACATAAATGAAGCTAAACAATTAATAGATGATTTTTTTTCTAATGTGATTAAGATAAAATAAATAATCCATTCATATTCAGAAGTAGAGGGACCCATATCTGAACCCGCAATAGGGATAGCACCTTTTGAGAAGCTATAGATTTATTATTCTATCAGCTGCAGGAGGAGTAGTGACGAATGCATACTATAGCTTCTCTTATTATATAAAAATATCATATTTAATCAAGAAGACCTCATTTATTAGGTAAACAAATAAGAATATTTGACATGATTGATATTTAGTAAATTTTTGAATAATTTAATATTAATAAATAGGTATTGAAGAATCAATTTCTTTAGACCAGGCTATAATACCACCCTTTAAATTTTTTACATTATTAAAATCATTATTAATCAATAGTTGACAAATTTTATTAGATCGTTTACCAGATTTACAAAGTACAATAATCTCCTTATTTTTATTTAATTCATTAATTCTATTTGCAACTTCTTTCATTGGTATATGAAGAGTTTTATCGATTTTAGCAATATCAACTTCATGGTTTTCTCGTACATCAAGTACTGTAGGAATTTGACCATTAATAAAAAGAGTATTTAATTCTTGGACAGTAATTTCACCAAAATCTTTTTGTTTATAATCATCATTTAGAATGCCGCAGAATTGTTTATAATCAATAAGTTCTGTAATTGAAGGGTTAGTACCACATATAATACAGTTTTTATTTTTAGTTATTTTCAATTCATTAAATTCCATTGTGAGAGCATCAAATAAGAGAAAACGATTTACCATTAAATCTCCAATATTCAGAATAATTTTTAACGCTTCATTTGCTTGTAGAGTGCCGATAATTCCTGGAAGAACACCTAACACTCCACTTTCAGAACATGATGGAGTTAGTCTAGGGTGAGGAGGCAAAGAATATAAACAACGATAACAGGGACCATTATTATAGTTAAATATTGATATCTGTCCATCAAAACGATAAATACTTCCATGCACATTGGGTTTATTTAAAAGTACACATGCATCATTGACTAAATAACGTGCTGGAAAATTATCAGTAGCATCAACTACAATATCATAATCTTTAATAATATCCAGGGCATTTTCTGATGATAAAGCAAGTTCATGCAGATTATATGTACTATGAGGATTTAAGTTTCTTAATCGTTCTGCTGCAGATTGAAGTTTTGATTTATTTTTCTGGTCTATCCCAAAAAGTACTTGACGTTGCAGATTAGATATATCAACTACATCAAAATCAACTAAGCCTATTGTCCCTACACCTGCTGCTGCCAAGTATAAGGAAACAGGATTTCCAAGCCCTCCCATTCCTACAATCAATACTTTTGAATCTTTTATTTTTTTCTGTCCATCTAAACCTACTTCAGGAAGGCTGAGATGGCGACTATATCGAGCTAATTCTTCTTGTGTCAAATCTAAGTTTTTATCAAGGATTGGAGGGGTAGTTTGTGCAATTGGACCATTCCTGGTTTGTGAATTTAAATCTATGCTATGACACATAATTCAAATATTGATAAAAAAAATAATATGCCTTTAATTTTCATAATATTCCTTAAAATGATTTTTATATTTTGTATCTATTACATGTCAAAGAAACTATTTATAAATAGAATTACTTAATCCTTATTTTCAGTCTTTAAATTTATAGTATCAGAAACATCTTTTGTGGATTTTCTAAATTCTTTAATGCCTCTGCCAAGTCCCTTTGCTAGTTCCGGGAGTCTTTTAGCTCCGAAAAGTAAAATTATTATAAAAAAAATAATCAATAATTCTGTAGTACCTAATGGCATATAAGCTCCTTATTTATTAAAATAAAATAAACATACCAAAATATTAAATAGAATGTCAAAATAAATATTTCAATACATTATATGAAATAATGTACGATAATAAGATAATAATATCCAAATATAAAAAAATATAGTTGACTTAATTAAATTATTGTATTTAAATTTAAATAGGATAAAGATATCCTATTATAGAAT
>Ga0208894_1001016_pt1 | contig 17758 bp, 16 predicted proteins | sample ETNtaG_12_FD_185752 | JGI IMG/M metagenome (GOLD analysis project Ga0208894, IMG submission 185752) | Marine microbial and viral communities from oxygen minimum zone, Eastern Pacific Ocean - ETNP201306SV49 (SPAdes) (version 2) | ecosystem: Environmental > Aquatic > Marine > Oceanic ... | reverse complement strand
AAGATAAATGTAAACTTCATCATAAAAGATTTTTAACATTTATAAATAAAAAAAGACCATATATAATTTTAAAATGGGCAGAATCTAATGATGGCTTTATTGCACCCAAAACAAAAAATGAAGTAAAACCTGTATGGATATCAAATAAATATTCTAGACAAATAGTTCACAAGTGGAGATCAGAAGAACAGTGTTTAATAGTAGGAAGAAAAACAATCACAGAAGACAATCCAAAACTAACAACTAGAGATTGGTATGGAAAAGATCCAATAGTAGTTATTATAAGTAAAGACAATAAAATAAATGACAATTTTAATGTCTATAATTCTAAAGCAGAAAAAATTATTATTTCTAAAGAGATAATTGATTTTAAAAAACCAATAGCTTATCAAATCGCTAAAATCTTATATAAAAAAAATATTATTTCTGCAATTGTTGAAGGCGGGGAAAAAACATTAAGAACTTTTCTAAATGAAAATATTTGGGATGAAGTTAGAAAATTCAAGTCTTCTGTAAAATTTAAAAATGGAACAAAAGCCCCTGTTGTTAAAACAAAACCAATAGTAAAGAGTACAATTAATGGAGACGAATTATTAATTTTTTACAATAACAAATAATTAATTAAAACGTCCTCCTTTCCTTTTTTCAAATTAAGTAGTTTTATTTTTTTCATTTTTTTCATTCCAAAAATAATTGATTAATTATAAAAAATTTAGTAGTTTCACACTAACAAATACATAGAAAAAAAAAGTTAAAAAACAACCCTTTTGAATTTTTTTTTTAAAAAATTTGTTTACATATTTGCTAAACTAAAACCTTATTTAAATTTTAGGGTTTTGTTAAGACTAACTAACATAATTTTTTTGCATGAATATAACAGCTAGCTCAGTATGGTCCAAATGTCTCAAATTTATTAAAGACAATATACAACCACAAGCTTATAAAACTTGGTTTGAGCCTATTAAAGCTGTTAAGCTTACGGATGGTGTTTTGAGTGTTGAAGTGCCTAGCAAATTCTTTTATGAATGGCTTGAAGAACATTATGTTAAAATATTAAAAGTAGCCTTACAAAAAACTCTTGGGGAAAATGCAAAGTTAGTCTACGTTATAAAAATGCAAAATACTTATGGAAACAATCAGCCCTTTACAGAAAAAATACCTAGTTCAGGAGATAATATCAAATTACAAAACCCAATAAGATCAATTAACAAGTCTGTTCCTGAATTAAAAAATCCATTTGTAATTCCAGGAATTAAAAATGTAAAAATTGAATCTCAATTAAATGCAAATTATTCTTTTGAAAATTTTCTTGAAGGCGATTCCAATAGATTAGCAAGAAATGCTGGAATAGCTGTTGCTAATAAGCCAGGGGGAACTTCATTTAATCCATTTCTGGTTTTTGGCGGAGTTGGTCTTGGTAAAACTCATCTAGCAAATGCTATCGGGATTGATATAAAAAATAAATATCCTGAAAAAACTGTTTTATATACAACAGCTGAAAAATTCACTCAACAATATGTAGAAGCAGTCAAAAAAAATAACAGAAATGATTTTATATATTTTTATCAAATCATTGATGTATTAATTATTGATGATATTCAGTTTTTCTCAGGAAAACCTGGAACTCAAGATGTGTTTTTCCATATATTTAATCATCTACATCAAAACGGAAGACAAGTTATTTTAACTAGTGATAAGGCTCCAGTAGATATGCAAGATATTGAACTTAGATTATTATCAAGATTTAAATGGGGGCTTTCAGCTGAATTACAACATCCAGATTTTGAGACAAGAATTTCCATCCTAAAAAATAAATTATATCGTGATGGAATTGAAATGAATGATGATGTTATTGAATATGTTGCTAAGAATATTAAAAGCAATGTTAGAGAACTTGAAGGAGCCATAATATCCTTAATTGCTCAAGCTTCATTTAATAAAAAAGAGATTACAATAGAATTAGCAAAACAAATAATCGAAAAGTTCGTAAAAAATACGAAAAGAGAGGTCTCAATTGACTATATCCAAAAGATTGTATCTGATTATTTCCAAATGGATATTGAAACACTACAATCAAAAACTAGAAAGAGGCATATTGTTCAGGCAAGACAGCTAGCAATGTTCTTTGCTAAAAAATTCACTAAAGCATCCTTAGCAAGTATTGGATCTCAGATTGGGAAAAGAGATCATGCAACAGTTCTTCATGCGTGTAAAACTGTAGATAATCTTTCTTCAACAGATAAACAATTTAGAAAATTTGTAGAAGATCTAGGTAAAAAATTGTCAATATAAATTTTAAAATTTATTTTTTTATTCCTTTTTTATCCAATGCTTTATGTAATATTCTTGCATTTGATTTATGTTCACGAAGACTATTTGCAAAATTATGAAACCCAGGGTTTTCTGGATCTGCTGCAAAATAAAAATAATTATGTTTTTCATAATTTAGAACAGCATCAACAGCTTGAATTGAAGGCATTGAAATAATTCCAGGAGGCAAACCATAATATTTATAAGTATTATATGGCGAATCAATTCTTAGATGCTTGTTTAAAACCCTTCTTATTATTGTGTTTTTATATTGGTCAAGTTGATATGCAGCAAATTTTACAGTAGGGTCAGCTCCTAACTTCCAATTATTTTTTAGCCGATTCATATATACTCCAGCAATTCTTGGAAGATCAATATTTTGTTTTGATTCTTCATATACAATAGAAGCAAGTATCATTATCTCAATTTTTGACAAACCTATTTTATCTGCTTTTTCAACTCTATTATTTTTTTGCCAAAATTTTGTGTATTCCTCAAACATTCTTTCGTTAAATTTTTCAGCATTTGTATTCCAGAAAAAATTATAACTGTTAGGAATATAGATTGATAAAATATTTTTCTCATCAAAACCTTTATTAATGAAATAATCAGTTTTAAATGAGGTTAAAAAGGACATGCTGTCTGCCTCAATCTGATTTGAAATTTTCCCAGCAAGGTCATTTAAATTTTTGACATTATTAAATATCACATCAACAGTAATGTTATTTGACCTAAGTGAATTTATTATCTGATTATTATTCATGTGTCTCTTAATAATAAATTTTCCTGGCTTAATATTGTTTGAATAGTTTTTTCTTTCAGCTAACACTTTAAATGTTGAAGCATCTATAAGATAACCTCCAAGGTTATCAATTAAATTTTCGTAATCAGAACCTGTTTTGATATAAATGTATTTGAAATCTTCATTAAAGTTTGTATTAACTGCAAACATTACATTATATATATAATATGAAATCCCCCCCATTATAAATAATCCTATAATGGATATTGCTACAACTATCTTTTTTATGTACATGTTAATTGAAATAAATATTCATTCTTGTATTCACCCTTAAAATAAATCCAATCTTTCTTTAATCCTATCTCATTAAAGCCTAAATTTTTAAATAAACTAATGCTAGCTTTATTTTCTTCAATTATATTACAATACAATTGATGAAGATTTAAATAAGCAAAACAATATTTTATTAAAATTTCTAAGGCCTCTTTAGCATGTCCCTTATCACGGTTATCTTTATTAATCAGTATCCCTATTCCTGCTTTAAAATTTTTAAAATCAACGTCAAATAAATCAATTAACCCTAAAGAGTTATTTTTATAATCTGAAATAACTAATCTTAATTGATTAACCTGGTATATATCTAAATGAGATTTTTCTATATATTTTGATAATATATGCCTTGAAAATGGCTGAGAAGTACTACTTATCTCCCATATATCTTCATTGTTTTCCGTTGAAAATAGATAATCCAAATCTTCAGGCTCTAAAGCTCTTAAAAAAATATTTTTACCTTTTAATATCTCCATCAATTACTCCTTTATAAACTTCATTAACATCCCCAGATAACCAAATATTAGAAAAAGCATTCCTTTTTCTTTTAAATGACACTAATAGACAACCTCCCTTCATTATTATTTTAATTTCTTGGCTATTTATTATGTTAGAATAATTTAAAGCAATTGCGACTGCAATTGCCCCTGTACCGCATGAAAGAGTTTCATCTTCAACGCCTCTTTCATAGGTTCTTACATTGCATGATGAATTATCATGATTATATTCCACAAAATTTACATTTACCCCTAATTTTTTATACTTGTCACTAAATCTAATCCTTCTTCCTTCACTTATCACATCAATCAGATCTAGATTATTAGTATTAACCACAAGATGAGGTGAACCATTATTCAAGTACAATTTATTATTTTTTCTATCAATTACATCATAGTTGCTCATATCAATGTCATTCATTTTTACCCTAACATAATTTTCATTTATAATCTCTGAATGATGAACACCATCTGTAGCTTGAAAAATCGCAGAATTATTTATAATGCCTAATCTCTTAGCAAACTGAGTTACACATCTTGCTCCATTACCACACATTCCTAATTCAGAACCATCAGAATTAAAATATTTCATAGTAAAATCACAGTCCTTGTTATTTTCAATTAGAATCAATCCATCAGAGCCTATTCCGTATTTCCTATCACAAAGATTAGAGATAAATTCATCATCATAATTATTAATACAACTATCTCTGTTATCAATTATAATAAAATCGTTTCCTGAACCCTGGTATTTGTAAAATTGAATTTTCATAAAAAAACAAATATAGGAATAATTGAATCTAAAACTTGATTGTTAAATGTACGTTAAAAATCTAATCTAAAAATTAGATAATTTATAGATTTATGTTTATAATTAATATTATATAATTATGAAAAAGCTTCTATTTATAATTTTAACACTAATTATAAGTTTATTTATTCTAATAAAGGGTATAAACTATATAAAATCAATTGAAGATAAAGTAAATTCAATTACTAGTATTGACAATTATAACGAACCACTAACAGGCAATGTAAAGACCTCTCATGACGCTATAAATAGTTTAAATTTTGAAAAACCTGATTTTGTTCAGGTAGCAAATAAAACAATAGATAATGTTGTTCATGTAAAAAACTCATCAAATATTTCAAATGGATTTAGTATACAGGATTTAATCTTTGGAAAAAAACAAAGACATCCATTAATTGGCACAGGGTCTGGTGTTATCATTTCGCCAGATGGATACATTATAACCAATTCACATGTTATAAAGAATGCTGATAAAATTGAGGTAACTACAAACAACAATCAAACATTTGATGCTGAGCTTATTGGAAGTGATGATCAAAATGACATTGCATTATTAAAAATTAATAGTAGTGAGGTTTTGTCACATGCTACTTTTGGTGATAGTGACTCAACACAAATTGGGGAATGGGTGCTTGCTGTAGGAAACCCATTTAATCTAAATTCTACAGTAACTGCGGGGATAATTAGTGCTAAATCAAGAAATTTGGATCCTTCAGGAAGAACAACACAGTCATATATACAAACAGATGCTGCGGTTAATCCGGGTAATTCAGGTGGAGCCTTAGTAAATACAAAGGGGGAACTAATTGGAATAAATACAGCAATTCAGTCTCAAACTGGCTCATATATTGGATATTCATTTGCTGTTCCAAGCAATATTGCAAGAAAAGTAATTGAAGATATTATGGAATTTGGTATTGTTCAATATGGGTTTCTTGGAGTAACTGGATCATCACTTAATAGTTCTATATCAAAAGAGTTAGGAATAAAAGACACTGAAGGATTTTATATTAATTCTATTGAAGAGGGATCTGGGGCAAATAGTGCTGGAATAAAAAAAGGAGATATAATTAAACAAATCGATGGGATTAGTATAAATAAATTTTCTGATTTAAAAGGGTATTTAAACTCTAAAAGACCTAATGATGTAGTTAATATTAAATTAAAAAGCAATTTAAAAGAAGAAATAATTTCTGTTAAACTAAATAAGAATGAAAGAATTCAATTTTATTTAATAGGAATATTAAAAAACCTAAGTAAAAACGAATTAATTAAATTAAATGTTTCTTCAGGAGTAAAAATATCAGAATTTAATAGTAATTATAAAAAATACTGGAAAGATTATGGAATTAGTGTTGGAAATATTGTAAAGTCAATTAATGGCACTACAATACATACAATATTAGATGTTGAAAAGATTTTAAAGTCGAGAAATTATTATGATCCAATTAATATTGAAATAATTAATGGTAATAATATTACAGAAAGGTTTAATTTTAGATAAATTTACCTTTTAGATTATTAGTAATGAGAATTGATATAATTACTGTAGTTCCTAATTTATTAAAAAGCCCCTTTGAATCTTCTATACTCAAGAATAGTCTTGATAAGGGAATTGTAAAAGTTAAAATTCATAATCTAAGAGAATATTCAATTAACAAATATAAATCTGTAGATGATTATCAATTTGGAGGTGGCTCAGGAATGGTTTTGATGATTGAACCAATTGATAAGTGTATTTCTAAATTAAAAAATGAAAGGAAATATGATGAAGTTATTTATCTAACACCTGATGGAGAAAAATTAAATCAACCTATTGCAAACAAATTTTCATTGCTTAAGAATATAATTATTCTGTGTGGACACTATAAGGGGGTTGACCAACGAATAAGAGATTATTTAATTACTAAAGAAATTTCAATTGGTGATTATGTATTATCAGGTGGTGAACTTGCAGCTGCCATCCTTTGTGATAGTATAATTAGATTAATCCCTGGCGTAATTGGTGATGAAACATCAGCACTAACTGATTCATTTCAAGACAATCTACTATCTTCTCCTATTTATACTAGACCTAGAGAATATAAAGGATGGGAAGTACCAAAAATATTAACCAGTGGAAATACTAGAGAAATAGAAAAATGGCGAATGGAAAAAGCAATAGAGTCAACTAAAAAGAAAAGACCTGATCTAAAATAAATTATTACAAACAATAAAATAATAATTGCTAATTATCATTTTATTGCTATTTTTGCAGGCGTTTCAGGTTAACCTCTCAGCAAGAATTGTTCACGTTAGCCTGGCATAATTTTAAATTTATAAAAATGAGCTCATTAATTAATTTTGTTGAGGATCAATTTGTTGAAAAAAAGAAATACCCAACATTTAGTTCTGGAGATACAATAACTGTATATTACGAGATTAAAGAAGGAAATAAAAAGCGTGTTCAGTTTTTTAAAGGAGTTGTTTTACAAAGAAGAGGAAGCTCCTCTACTGAAACATTTACAATAAGAAAAATGTCAGGCTCTATTGGTGTAGAAAGGATTTTTCCAGTTAACTCCCCGTCAATTCAAAAAATTGAATTAAACAAAAAAGGGAAAGTTAGAAGAGCAAGAATATTCTATTTTAGAAATCTTACAGGTAAAAAAGCAAAAATTAAAGAGAAAAGAACCTAAATACACTTATTAACAATTGTTAATAAGTGTAGTGTAAAAACTGTTGACATTAATTTTTATAATTTTTATCAGTTTTAGAAATTATTACTCTATATTAGATTTAAGAATTTGAAGCAATTGCTAAAGTTGGCAACAACACAAGTTCAAAGTAAGAAACGTTCTTTTACATAATATTGTTTTCAAAATGCAGAAGGAAGAATGCGTAAGCAAGAAGCCGGAAGCAATACTCTAAGACATAAAGCGTGTGCCTGCACAACATTATGAATTAAAGTAAAAAAAGCTCAAAAGAACATCCTAAAAGTTCGCTGGACGGATGAACTAGAAAGCAAAGTCCTAAAAGGAAATTCCCATGCAAATGAGAATGGATAATAAGGATGACAAGAAAACAATTAAACAGGAATCTGGAAGAAATGCAAGCAAAAGAGAGCAATCTCCAAAGCAAACAAAGAAGCCTGATTCTGAATGAATGAGCACTGAAATCGAGACAAAATGCAAATTCTGTCTAAACCAGCAATGGGGAAACGATTACGAGGCAAATTCATAGAAAGCCATGTTAGAGTAGGAAACTACAATAATATGGCTTTTGTTTTTTATATCTATAGCATTTTTTTCTTATTTCTCAATGTCAATGATTATCTTTGAATAACTAATTTTCTGATATTTAATGTCTAAAATTATTTATACAAAAACAGATGAAGCTCCTGCTTTAGCAACTGTATCATTTTTGCCAATAGTAAAAGCATTTACAAAATCTTCTAATATAAACATTGAAACTAGAGATATTTCTCTTTCATCAAGAATATTAGCTAATTTTTCTGAATATTTAAAAGACAATCAAATTATAGAAGATGATTTAACGTATTTGGCCAACCTAGTTAATGATATAGATGCAAACATAATAAAGCTGCCAAATATAAGTGCATCTATACCACAAATTAAAAACGCTATAAAAGAACTTCAACAGCTAGGTTATAACATACCTGAATATCCAGATGATACAGAAAATAATTCTGAAAAAAAAGATGTTAAAAGAAAATATGATTTAGTTAAAGGCAGTGCCGTTAATCCTGTATTAAGAGAAGGCAATTCTGACAGAAGAATTCCTGATTCAATTAAAAATTTTGCTAGGAACAACCCACATTTTATGGGAGAATGGAGTAAGAAATCACAAACCCATGTCTCTACCATGAAATTTGGTGATTTTAGAAGCAATGAGGAATCTCTAACTATAAAAAATGAGACAGAGGTATGTATTTCACATATTGATATTAATGGAGAAGAGAAAATTCTAAAAAAGAATATTACAATTACAGAAAACGAGATCATAGATGCATCTTTCTTGAATAAAAAAGACCTATTAGATTTTGTTAAAAATGAAATTGCTGATGCAAAAAGTAAGAATTTACTTCTTTCAGTTCATCTAAAAGCTACTATGATGAAGATTAGTGATCCTATTTTATTTGGTCATGTAGTTAAAATATTTTTCAAAAATATTTTTGATAAATATTCAGAAATTCTAGATAAATTAGAAATAAACCCAAATGATGGAGTAGATGTTTTACTGAATAAAATTAAGTTACTTGAGAGTGATATATCTGAAAAAATTACTAAAGACATTAATCTAGCTTTCGAACAGGGGCCATATCTAGCAATGGTAAATTCTGATAAAGGAATTTCAAACTTACATGTGCCTAGTGATATTATTATTGATGCTTCTATGCCAGCAATGATTAGAAATTCTGGTAAAATGTGGAACAGAAACAATCAAATGATGGATACAAAAGCAATTATTCCAGACAGCTCATATGCATCAGTATATAAAGCTACTATAGATTTTTGTAAAAAAAATGGAGCTTTTAAACCTGAATTAATGGGAAGTGTTTCAAATATTGGACTAATGGCAAAAAAAGCTGAGGAATATGGATCTCATGATAAAACATTTGAAATAGAAAGTAATGGTTGTGTGATTGTTAAAGATTCTAAAAAAAACATTCTTATTAAACAGTCAGTAAGTGAAGGAGATATTTGGCGAATGTGTCAGGTTCAAGATGAACCAATAAAAAATTGGGTTAAATTAGCGGTTGAAAGAGGAAACGCAACAAAAGATCCTATAATTTTTTGGTTAGATGAGAAAAGAGCTCATGATGCTGAATTAATAAAGAAGGTAAATCATTATTTAAAAGAACACGATGTTCAAAATCTTAATATAAAAATATTATCTCCATACGATGCGACAAGCTATACCTTGAAGAGAATAAATGCCGGAAAGAACACCATTTCTGTTACTGGAAATGTTTTAAGAGATTATTTGACTGATTTATTTCCTATTTTAGAAGTAGGAACAAGTGCAAAAATGCTTTCAATAGTTCCTTTAATGAAAGGCGGTAGGCTATTTGAAACTGGAGCTGGTGGCTCTGCACCTAAACATGTTCAGCAACTTATTGAAGAAAACCATTTAAGATGGGATTCACTAGGAGAATTTTTAGCTTTAGAAGTTTCATTAAATCATTTAGGAACGATGTCTAATAATTCTAATGCACTAGTTCTTTCAAAATATCTAGGAATAGCTATAGAAAAACTGCTAATGACCAATAAGTCTCCTTCTCGAAATGTGGGAGAACTTGATAATAGAGGAAGTCACTACTATTTAGCTTTATATTGGTCAGAAGCTCTATCAACCCAAAAGGAAAACACTATACTAAAAGAAGAATTTCAGAAAACATACCTTAATCTGAAAAAAAATCAATCGAAAATAATTAAAGAACTAAATAAAAATCAAGGGAAAAGCGTTGATATTGGAGGATATTATTCTATAAAACTTGAGAAAATTGAAAAAATAATGAGGCCAAGTAATACATTGAATAATATTATAGACGCTCATTAATAAAAATATATTTTGAGTAAAAATTTTATAAAAACAACAGAAAAAGATTCCTATTATAATAATTTAGAACACAAAAGTACTAGAGAAATATTGTCAGATATTAATCAAGAAGACAAAACTGTAGCTTATGTTGTTGAAAAAGCTATTTCAAAAATTGAAAAATTAGTAGATATTATCTATGGAAAATTAAAAAATGGTGGTAGGTTATTTTATATTGGATCTGGAACAAGTGGTAGATTAGGAATATTGGATGCATCTGAATGTCCTCCAACCTTTGGTGTTGATAATGAATTGGTAATTGGAATTATTGCTGGTGGAGATAAGGCTATAAGAAAATCTCAAGAATATGCTGAAGATTCATTAACTCAGGGATGGGAAGACCTAAAAAAATATAAAATAACAAAAAAAGATATAGTAATCGGCATTGCTGCATCAGGTACTACCCCATATGTTTTAGGAGGAATAAAAAAATGTAATAAAAATAAAATTGTTACTGGATGTATAACATGTAACAAAAATTCTCCCCTATCAACTATAGCAAAATATCCGATTGAAGTTGTTGTTGGGCCAGAATATGTAACTGGAAGCTCAAGAATGAAAGCTGGTACCGCTCAAAAATTAATTTTAAACATGCTGTCAACAGCCGTTATGATTAGATTAGGCAAAATAAAAGGGAATAAAATGTATGATATGCAACTCTCTAATACTAAATTAGTACAAAGAGGAGAAGATATTATAATATCTGAATTAGATATTTCAGATTTAAAAGCAAAACAACTACTTAAAGAAAACAAGAACGTTAGAAAAGCTATAGAGAGTTTTAAAAAAGATAAAAATTGAATAAAAATAAAATAAAAGATGGAATTATGCATTTAGCATGCTCATTCTTGCCTATTATTATTGGTCCTCTAATAATTCATTTAGGGTACAGTAAACACGAGATATACCTGAATATCTACACTTTAATTGGTGTATTATTCTGTTTATTAGCTATTTTTTTAATATTTAGAGGAATATTTAAAATAATTAACACTCTCTTTGAAAAATGATTTATAATTTTATTGTAGAAAATTAAATCATTGATTTAATAAGAATATGATTACTATAACACTTAAAGACGGTAGTAAAAAAAAATATAAGAAAAATATATCCATAATTGATATAGCAAAAGATATCAGTGAAGGTTTTGCTAGAAATGTAATATCTGCAAGTTTTAACGGTGAAACAGTAGAAGTTTCTACATGTCTAAATAAGAATGGATCTTTAGAATTGTATAGCTGGGATGATGTTGAAGGAAAAAAAGCATTTTGGCATTCTTCTTCACACGTACTTGCGCAAGCTTTGGAGGAATTATATCCCGGAATAAAATTAACAATTGGCCCAGCTATAAAAAATGGATTTTATTATGATGTTGACTTAAATGACTATGTAATATCAGATAAAGATTTTGATAAAATAGAATCAAAAATATTAGATATATCTAGGGAAAAACATGATTTCAAAATGCGAGTAGTCTCAAAAAAAGATGCCATTGATTATTATAATAATATATTTAATAAATACAAGATTGAACTTATAAATGAGCTAAATGATGGAGAAATCACTTTTTGTGATCATTCAAGCTTTACTGATTTATGCAAAGGAGGTCATATACCTAATACTGGCATAATAAAAGCTGTAAAAATAACTAATATAGCTGGAGCATATTGGAGAGCTGATGAAAAAAACAAACAGTTAACTAGAGTTTATGGAATATCTTTTCCAAAACAAAAATTACTTACTGAATATCTATTAAATATTGAAGAAGCAAAAAAGAGAGACCATAGAATAATTGGAAAAAAATTAAATCTATTTACGTTTTCCAATAAAGTTGGTTTAGGCCTGCCTTTATGGCTTCCAAAAGGAGTTGATTTAAGAAACAGACTTGAGGATTTTCTTAAAAAGGCTCAAAAGAAAGCAGGATATGAAATGGTAATCACTCCTCATATAGGAAATAAAGACCTTTATATTACTTCTGGGCACTATGAAAAATACGGAGAAGACAGTTTCCAGTCCATAAAAACACCAAAGAAAGATGAAGAATTTATGCTAAAACCTATGAATTGTCCTCATCATTGTGAGATTTATAATTCTAGAAAATTTAGCTATAGAGATTTACCAGTAAGATATGCAGAATTTGGAACAGTATATAGATATGAACAAAGTGGGGAATTACATGGATTAACAAGGGTAAGAGGATTTACTCAGGATGATGCTCATATTTTTTGTTCTGAAGAACAGCTTGACAAGGAGTTTAAAGATGTTATTGATTTAACAATATATGTATTCAAAAATCTAGGCCTTGAAAATTTCTCTACTCAAGTTTCATTAAGAGACCCTGAAAATTCAGAAAAGTATATAGGTGACAAGGATCTATGGGAAAAATCAGAAAATGCAATATTAAAAGCAGTTAAAGAAAAGAAGCTAAATTATAATATAAAATATGGTGAGGCTGCATTCTATGGGCCAAAATTAGATTTTATGGTAAATGATGCATTAGGAAGAGAATGGCAGCTAGGAACTATTCAAGTTGATTATAATTTACCTGAAAGATTTGATCTGACATATAAAGGAAAAGATAATAAATTACATAGACCTGTTATGATACATAGAGCTCCTTTTGGAAGTTTAGAAAGGTTTGTTGCAATATTGCTTGAAAATACAGCAGGTAATTTACCTCTCTGGCTTACCCCTAACCAGGTTATAATTCTTCCCATAAGTGATAAATATGAAAAATACTCTAAAAAAGTTTTAAATTTGATAGAAAATAACGAAATTCGCGCCCTGGTTGATAACAGAAGTGAGACAATGGGTCGTAAAATCAGGGATGCTGAATTAAGTAAGATTCCATTTATGATTATCATTGGTGAAAAAGAAGATGACAATAATATGATCTCGCTTAGAAGTCATGGGGGAAAAGATTATGGAATGGTTAAATTGGAAGAATTTATTCAAATAGTCAACCAAGAAATAAATAATGTTTAATTAAAAACTAAAATTATAGCTTTAAGAAGAAAAGTTTATAGACCAAGACGAAGAAGAGAAGATCCTCATAAGATTAACTCGAAGATTGAAGCTTCTGATGTTAGATTAGTTGGTGATAATATTGAGACAGGAATTTATCCAACTAGTAAGGCCCAAATGATTGCAGATGAACAGGGATTTGATCTGGTGGAGATATCTCCGAAAGCAAATCCTCCAGTATGCAAGATAATGGATTATAAAAAATTTCTTTTTGAACAGAAAAAAAGAGAAAAGCTTTTAAAATCAAAAACATCAAAGGTTGTTGTAAAAGAGCTCAGATTTGGGCCAAACACAGATGACCATGACTATGAATTTAAGAAGAAGCATGCAATTAAATTCTTATCTGATGGAGCAAAACTTAAAGCTTTTGTTTTTTTTAGAGGAAGATCAATTATATATAAAGATAAAGGTGAGATTTTATTATTAAGACTTGCTCAAGAACTAGAAGATTATGGTACTGTTGAACAACTTCCTAAACTTGAGAGTAAAAAAATGATAATGATAGTTACGCCAAAAAGAAAAAAGTAAATTAAGAGAAATGCCAAAAATGAAAACAAAGTCCAGTGCAAAGAAAAGATTTAAGCTAACTGGATCTGGAAAAATAAAAAGAAAGCATGCTTTCAAAAGTCATATACTAACAAAAAAATCAAAAAAAAGAAAGTTAGCATTGACTCATTCAACATTAGTTCACGAAAGTGATAGTGATAATATAAAAAGACAGCTAAGACTAAAATAATTTCCTAGCAGGTAAGTATTAACCATAAATTTAGGTAAGAAAAGAGTTAAAACCCACCTAATTTAAAAAAATAGAAAAATGCCAAGATCAGTAAATTCTGTAGCTAAGAGAGCTAGAAGAAAAAAAGTACTCAAACAAGCAAAAGGTTATTTCGGAAGAAGAAAAAATGTATGGACAGTGGCTAAAAATGCTGTCGATAAAGCAATGCTTTATGCATATAGAGATAGACGAAATAATAAGAGAAATTTTAGATCCCTTTGGATCATGAGAATTAATGCTGCTGCTAGACTAAATGGACTAACTTATTCTGAGTTAATTAGTAAACTTAAAGCAAATAATATTAATATTAATAGAAAAGTATTAGCAGATTTAGCAGTAAATAATCCTGATGCCTTTAAAGAGTTAGTTAATAAACTAAAATAATCAAGAATTCATCATTTATTCAAAACATCTAAAAAGGAAGATCAGACTCTTCTTCAGATGATGGAAGTTGGTCTATATCAGGCTTAAATGTATCGTCATTAGCCGCTGCATTCATTTTTGAATGGAATTCATAAGGAGAATCATAATTTTCAATATCCTCAAACTTACCTAAAGAAGGAACAAATCTTAATCTAATTGTGTCAAGTCCTCCATTTCTATGTTTAGATACTATAAACTCCGCCTCACCCTCAGTAGAAGATCTATCATCATCATCCCATGTGTCTATTTTATAATATTCTGGTCTATAAATAAATGATACAATATCTGAATCTTGTTCAATTGCTCCAGATTCTCTTAAATCTGATAAAAGAGGTCTTTTTGATGTTCTGCCTTCAACAAGCCTAGAAAGCTGAGATAATGCAATAACAGGAATCTTTAATTCTTTTGCAAGTGCTTTTAAATTTCTAGAAATAGTAGAAATTTCCTGTTCTCTATTACCAGTTTTAAATGTTCCACCCGTAGTCATTAATTGAAGATAATCTACTATTATTAATTTAACATCACGCTGTGATACTAAACGTCTTGCTTTAGCTCGTAGATCAAAAATTGACAATGAAGGAGTATCATCAATATATAATGGAGCCTTTTCAAGATTTTTTACCCTAACATTCAATTGTTCCCATTCATGTTTTTCTAGCTTACCTGTTCTTAGTTTTTCTGAATTAAGGCCAGTTTCTGATGAAATTAATCTTGTTATAAGCTGTAATGATGACATTTCTAAAGAGAAAAAAGCGACTGGTATATTTTGACTAATTGAAATATTACTTGCCATTGATAAAGCTAAGGCGGTTTTACCCATACCTGGTCTAGCAGCAATAATTATTAAATCACTTTCTTGCCACCCAGAAGTTAATTTATCTATTTTGCTAAAACCTGAGGGAACACCGCTTAACCCTTTTTTATTAGAAATAGATTCTATTTTATTCTTAGCCTGAATAACTAAATTTTGCGCAGTCTCTGAAGATTTTTTGATGTTTCCTTGTGTAACATCATAAAGTTTAGCTTCTGCCTTGTCTAAGAGGTCAAAAACATCTTTAGTCTCATCATATGAATCCATAATTATCTCATTAGAAATCTTAATAAGACTTCTTTGTATGTATTTTTGAAGAATTATTCTGGCATGAAACTCTATATGGGCAGACGATGATACTTTTTGAGTTAATGAAATCAAATAAAAATCACCACCACATAATTCTAGTTTTGAATCTTTTTTTAATTGTGCAGAAACAGTTAATAAATCAATAGGCTCACTTTTCTGAAATAATTTAAATATAGCTTCAAATATAAATTGATGAGATTCTTTATAAAATGCTTCTGGAGTTAATATGTCTATAACCTCATCTACACCTTTTTTATCAATCATCATAGCACCAAGAACAACTTCCTCTAGATCTAATGCTTGAGGTGGTATTTTGCCTTTTTCCAAATTAATAATTGAATTGTGGTCAATTCTAAGGCCTTGAAAAGATGCTGATTGTTTCATCAAAGCTAATTTAGAAAATTAAACTAATTAGAAGTAATAATAATTTTGATAATTTTTAACCTTTAATAAACATTTGATGTGTTAATAAAAGTTATAAATTGTTAATAGTGAAAGAAAATTAGGATTTATAGATCCCCATATTTGAATATTTATTCATTCTATTTATTACTAAAGCTGAGGAAGACATTCCTTTAAATTCATTATATGCATTTAAAATAGCTTCCTTTACAATCATAAATGTTTTTTCTTTATTCCTATGGGCTCCTCCTAATGGTTCCTTAATAATTTTATCAATTAATTTCATTTTTTTCATATCCTTAGCTGTCAACTTTAATGCAGATGCAGCTACTTCTTTATATTCCCAGCTTCTCCAAAGTATGGAGGAACAAGATTCTGGAGATATTACTGAGTACCATGTGTTTTCAAGCATCATAACCTTATCTCCTACTCCTATTCCTAATGCACCACCAGAAGCTCCCTCTCCAATTATTAAAACAATGATAGGAACTTCTAATTTTGTCATTTCAAATATATTTCTGGCAATTGCTTCACCTTGTCCTCTTTCTTCTGCCTCCATTCCTGGATAAGCACCAGGAGTATCAATAAGTGTAACAATAGGAATATTGAATTTTTCAGCTTTTTTCATTAACCTTAAAGCTTTTCTATATCCTTCAGGATTAGACATTCCAAAATTTCTGTATTGTCTAGTTTTTGTGTTATAGCCTTTTTGCTGACCAATACACATAAATGTTTGATTATCTATTTTACCCAGACCGCCAATCATTGCTTTATCATCCTTAAAATTTCTATCACCATGCAACTCAATAAAATTATCCTTAAAGATTGAATGTATATAGTCTAAAGTATAGGGTCTATCTGGATGTCTAGACATTTGAACTTTTTGCCAAGGTGATAAATTGCCATAAATTTCTTTTACAGTGGAGTTTAATTTTATTTGAATTTTTTTACATGTATCTGTAGTATCAACATCGTTTTTTTCACCTAACAATTTACATTCGATTAGTTGATCTTCTAATTCTTTTATAGGAAGTTCAAAGTCTAAATAATTCATAAAGTACTATTTATAAATACATATAATTTTTAAAATTATAAAATCTAATAAACATAACGCCAATCATTATGTATTTTTTAAGTATTAATGTTTAAAGTTGCTTGTTTGCATTTTTATATAATAAATATATAGCTAAAGATCCAAAAAGAAAATTTGGGAACCAAACTGCGATAATTGGAGAAAGATCAGATTGTTGAGCCAGTACACCAAAAACTTTATCAAAAAATACAAATGTCATAGCTACGGCTATTCCAAATGCTAAGTTTATACCAGACCCTCCCCTTCTTTTAACTGAAGAAACAGAAAATGCGATAAGTGTTAAAATAAATATTGAAAAAGGTATGCTCCATTTTTTATACTTTACAACTTGATATCTGCTTATATTAGATGATCCTCTAGATTTTTCTTGATCAATAAATCTTACTAGTTCGTAGTAATTAAGTGTTTCAGCTATATAATTTAATGGTGTTAAATCATCCAATTCAAATGAAAAAATTGTATCTAATCTTCTTTTTGAAGAAATAACATCAATACTATCAGTGATAGTCCTTTTTATATAATTTGACAATCTATATGTACTATCTTTTTTTATATATCTAATATTATTAGCATTAATTTTAAATTTTAAAATATTTCCCTCGAAGTGTTCTAAAGTAAAATTTGTTCCAATAT
>Ga0208894_1001010_pt1 | contig 17779 bp, 16 predicted proteins | sample ETNtaG_12_FD_185752 | JGI IMG/M metagenome (GOLD analysis project Ga0208894, IMG submission 185752) | Marine microbial and viral communities from oxygen minimum zone, Eastern Pacific Ocean - ETNP201306SV49 (SPAdes) (version 2) | ecosystem: Environmental > Aquatic > Marine > Oceanic ... | reverse complement strand
AAAACTGTTGCAACTCAAGCTGGAGCAGAAGCTCCTAGTGCAGACGCAGCAAAAAAATAATGCTGAAAACATTAACAAGGCCAACAAATCTTATTTTCCCTTTAAGTTATAAAGTTGGCCTTGTTAAATAATTAGAACTATAAAAATTAAGACAACATGACCCTAAAAAAAATAATAATTTGGATTAAAAATAAAATACAATCTTTTAATGAAAGCAGCTTATTTTTATTTCAAGCAATAAAAAATAAAGAACTGGATAAAAAAATATGGAACTTTTTTGAAGATTTTGGATATGCTAGAGCGGTAGCGCATTTAGTACGACTAGGGTTTTACAAAGAAACTGAAACACTTATGTTAGATATGAAAGAAAAAGCAAATATTAAGTTGAAACTTACAGAAGAACTTATTAAACTAGAACGAATGAAAGAAATTAAACTTAGCTATAATCCTTTAAGGCATTATTTATCGTTTGTTTTTTCTCCTTTCATAATAATTAATTTTGAGGAATAAAATGGAAAAAATTGCATTAGTCACAGGTGGCACAAGAGGAATTGGAGCTGCCATTGCTAAAAAGTTAAAAGAAGATGGTTATACTGTCGTAAGTAGCTATGTTGGAAATACTGAAAAAGCTGAAGAATTTTCAAAAAATACTGGAATAAAAACTTATAAATTTGATGCTGGTTATTTTGAAAGCTGTCAAAAAGTAGTTGAAGAAATAGAAAATGATTTAGGTTCTAGTATCGACATTGTTGTTAATAATGCTGGAATTACCAGAGATAAGTTTTTTCATAAAATGGCACCAGAAGATTGGTCTGCAGTAATAAATACTAATTTAAATTCGATGTTTAATATCACTCGAAGTGTTATTGAAAAAATGAGAGCAAAAAAATTTGGGCGAATTATTTCTATTGGCTCAATAAATGGTTTAAAAGGCCAAGTCGGACAATCAAACTATAGTGCTGCAAAAGCAGGAATTATAGGATTTTCAAAAGCAGTTGCTCTTGAAAATGCAAATAAAGGAATAACTGCGAATGTTATTGCACCAGGATACATTGCAACAGACATGGTTAAAAAAATAGACCCAAAAATTTTAGAAACAATTGTTTCTCAAATCCCCGTTGGAAGACTAGGAGAACCAGATGAAATAGGCTCATTAGTAAGTTATCTTGCTAGTGATAAAGCATCATTTATTACTGGCGCCACTCTTTCGATAAATGGTGGCCAATATATGCAATAATAAAATAATTTAATGGAGAATAATTATGGAAGATAACGATGTAGTAATAACAAGTGCCTTTAGAACAGCGATTGGTTCGTTTAATGGAAGTCTTTCCTCTAAAACAGGACCAGAACTTGGTTCTACTGTAATAAAAAAATGTGTTGAACATTCTGAACTTAAACCAGAAGAAGTTGACACGACCTACATGGGTCAAGTTTTAACAACTGGTGCAGGCCAAAATCCTGCTAGACAAGCATCTATTCTTGCCGGGCTTTCAAATGACACAACCAATATTACAATAAATCAAGTTTGCGGTTCAGGACTTGCATCTGTTGGTCTTGCATATAATTCAATTAAATCTGGAGACGGCAATGTAATTCTTGCTGGTGGACAAGAAAGTATGAGCAATTCTCCTCACTACATGAATATTCGTAAAGGAATAAAAATGGGTGATGGCAACATGAAAGATTCAATGATCATTGATGGATTGTGGGACGTTTATAATCAATATCACATGGGAATAACTGCAGAAAATGTTGCTGAAAAATTTCAAATTAGAAGAGAAGAACAAGATAGTTTTGCAGCCGCTTCCCAAAGAAAGGCTGTTGAAGCAATTAAAGAAAATAAATTTGTAGACGAAATTGTTCCGGTAAAAGTAAAAGTTAAAAGAGAAGAAGTTGAATTCAATCAAGATGAATATCCAAAAGCAGATTCTACTGTTGAAAAATTAGCAAAATTAAGACCAGCTTTTAAAAAAGATGGAACCGTTACTGCGGGAAATGCATCTGGTGTTAACGATGGTGCGGCAGCACTATGTTTAATGACAGGCGAAATGGCTAAGAAAAAAGATATTGAGCCATTAGCAAAAATTGTTTCTTGGGCACAGTGCGGTGTTGATCCTTCAATTATGGGAACGGGACCTATCCCAGCATCCAAACTTGCTTTGAAAAAAGCAGGATGGGGTGAAGATGAATTGGATTTAATCGAGGCCAACGAAGCATTTGCTGCACAAGCGATTGCGGTAAACAAAGAAGTTGGTTGGACTGTTGATAAAGTAAATGTGAATGGCGGAGCAATTGCTCTAGGTCATCCAATAGGCGCTTCAGGTGCAAGAGTTTTAGTAACATTAATACATGAAATGCAAAAAAGAAAAGCTCAAAAAGGATTAGCCACTTTATGTATTGGAGGTGGAATGGGCATAGCCATGTGCATTGAACGTAACTTTCTTCATCATAAATAATTATATAACTTGTAGTAACAATTAAAGTTAAATTACAATGTTTATGTTAAGGAAAAATAATTGAGATAAATTCCAACTTCTAAGCAAGCAAAGTTTTTATTCAGACGTTCCTGCGGCCATTTTATCAAGAACTGAAACTTCAGCTTCATCAGATGTGTTTTTTCTCTCATCTAAACCATCCTTGATCACATTTGGTGAGAAACTATTATGGATACCATTAATAGGGGTAATTAATTTTTTATCACTCCTATTGTAAATTTGTTTCCATTCACATTCGGTTATTTCTTGATTATATTTGTACTCTTGAAAAGAGACCTCGTTAATAAATTCGTCCATAATTTTTTTCGCAGTACGCCAATGGACAATATTTTCATTATTAATTATGATAGTAGAATAAAATTCTAAAATAATATAGTAGTATAGATTTTTTTACTAATAAATACCAAAATCATGTATATTTTAACTTTTTTCTCTAAAAACTCTTATTTTATTAGAATTTTATTCTATACGCATAGCTGTTATGCGTAATAATCAATACTAATTGACATTATATTCTGTCAAATGCTGCCAGCTTTGATCTATATCAGTGATCTTTCTATTTGAAACATTATCTGTGATAATCAAAAATAAATAAATAATTGATCATGAAAGGGGATAATTATGATTAAAAAAACAATAGGTTTGGGGATTGCATCATTGATAATGATTATGATGACATCAGTTCCTTCATTTGCAGGAAAATTGCTTTTGAAAGTTCCGGTGTGGTTTCCAACAACTTTACCAGCTTTGGGAACATCACCGGCTTGGGTAGCAAAACAGATTAATGCTATTGGCGGTGACCTTACAATGAAAACTTATGAACCAAAAAAATTGGTTCCACCTAAAGAAATGTTAGAAGCAGTTTCTAAAGGACAAGTTAATGCTGGATATACAACACCTGGATACAACACAGGAAAACTAGGCGACAAAGGAGCTATCTTTTCAGCAGTTCCTTTTGGTCCGGATGCACCTGAGTTCTTAGCTTGGGTATACTACGGAAATGGAAGAACACTATGGCAGAAAACATATGACGATGCTGGCTTTAATGTTCAATCTGTTCCTTGTGGTATTATTGCGCCAGAAACATCAGGTTGGTTCTCAAAACCAATTAAAAAAGCAAAAGATCTAAAAGGATTGCGTATGCGTTTCTTTGGTCTTGGTGCACGTGTTATGGAAAAATTGGGAGTATCAACTTCTCAACTTCCAGGCGGTGAAATTGTACCTGCTTTACAAAAAGGTGCAATTGATGCAACAGAATTTTCTATGCCTGCAATCGATAAAAGATTGGGTATAAATAAAATTCTTAAATACAACTATTTTCCTGGATGGCATCAACCAGCTACTTTGTTTGACTTAATCGTTAACAAAGATACTTGGAACAACGAGATGACAGAAGGACAACGTACGATAGTTGAACTTGCTTGTAAGGCTGTTATGACTGATGGACTAGCAATGGGTGAATCTATGCAGTTTGACACGATGAAAGAAAATGCTGCAGCAGGTACTGAGAACATGTATTGGTCTGCTAAAATGTTAGAAACTTTCTCAGAAAAATGGGATGAAGTTGTTGCAGAAGCAATTGCAAAAGATGCTGGTTTCAAAGTAATTTGGGACGATCTTCAAGCATTCCGTACAAACTATAAAATCTGGAACGAGTGGGCATATTTACCTCGTCCTGGAACAAAACGTATAAAGAAATAATTATTAACTCTTCTTAGTTAATTTAATTTTGTGTGGCGAATTTTTTTTCGCCACATAACATATTGTTTTTACGTAAATTAATAGGAATTATTTATGATTTATGAATTGAAAATATTCTCTATTATGTCATACTGGAAAAAATAACCACAAAGGATGATTTCTTGATGTCTTATGATAGAAAAGATGCAAAACTAAGAGACGATCAAGAAATACACATACCTATTGTTTCTTCTCTTAATAAAATTGTAAAGCACATTGTTGAAACTGCTGCTTGGCTTAATGTAGCAGTGCTTCTTCTTATTTTGATAACAGTTACTTTGCGCTACGGTTTTCATCGTAACCAATTGCTTTTAGATTGGCCGCTAGTACCCATGGAAGAACTGCAATGGCATTTTTATTCTGTGCCCTTCATGTTTGGTTTGGCATATGTAATTACTACTGATAGCAATATTCGAATTGATCTTCTACGTATGCATATGTCGAAAAAACTTAAACACATATTTGAAATTCTTGGAATATTACTACTTTTGATGCCTTGCGTTATAATTCTGTTTGATTTTAGTCTTGATTATACAATTTACGCCATCACTCATCATGAATCTTCCCAAAGCACTATGGGATTGCCTCATCGTTGGGTTGTCAAATCAGTAATTCCACTCACAATGATACTAATATTTTTAGCCGCATCATCTAAATTGATACAAGAGATAATATTGATGTGTTATCAAGGTAAAATTATTTCTTCGAAGCGCGGAGGAATGTTTCACCCACAATTAATAAAAATTAAAAAAAATAAATAATGGACCCACAAAATTATCTTGTAATAGGAATGTTCGTCTCTTTCATTGCATTACTTTTTACAGGTTTTCCTGTTGCCTGGGTTTTATCTGGTGTTGGTATTGCTTTTGCTGGTGTTGCCTGGATGAGCGATAACGTCTTTGGATTAACGATGACCGGACTAGATTATAATACTCTCGGCCTTTTAGTTGGTCGTATCTTCGGCATCATGGATAATTGGGTACTAATTGCTTTGCCGATGTTTATTTTTATGGGCTTAATGTTAGACAAGTCTGGGATTGCAGAGAAAATGATGCGCTCCATGCAAAAATTATTTGGAAATATTAGAGGAGGTTTAGCAGTAACTGTTGCTCTAATTGGAGTTATTCTTGCAGCTTCTACAGGAATAATAGGTGCATCAGTTGTACTACTAGGTCTTATGTCTTTGCCAGTTATGCTTAACCAAAAATACGATAAGCCTTTGGCGCTGGGTACCATAGCTGCATCCGGGTGTCTTGGTATATTAATTCCACCTTCTATTATGTTAGTTATTATGGGAGATCAATTGGCCATTCCTATACTTGATTTATTTATGGGAGCTGTTTTTCCAGGTTTAATTCTTGGTTTTCTTTATATTGTATACATTTTAGTTTACTGCAAAATTTTTCCAAACAAAGCTCCACTTGCTTCAGATCATAAAGAAGCAACTCTAAAAGATGTTATAAGAGCGTTAATTGACATTATTCCTCCTGCAGGATTAATATTACTTGTTCTTGGGTCAATTTTTATGGGAATAGCAACTGTTACTGAAGCTTCAGCCTTTGGCGCTATAGGTGCAACTATTATTGCTATTTTATATAAACATTTCAACTTTGATATTTTAAAAGATGTGGTGATTAAAACCATGAATACTGCTGCTTATATTTTTGCAATCTTTGTTGGCGCAACTATATTTGCTTTAGTCTTACGCGAATGTGGTGGAGACCAGCTAATTGAGTCTGGACTTACAGGTTTAGGGTTTGGTCCTTATGGAATTATTATCTTTGTTTTGGTTATAGTTTTTTTTCTTGGCTTTTTTCTTGATTGGATTGAAATCACTCTGATTATATTACCATTATTGGGACCAGTGATTACCAATCTTAACTTGCAAATTAATGGTTTTGGAGTTGTTGATTACCCTAATCTGACATGGTTTGCCTTGTTAGTTGCGGTAACTTTGCAAACTTCGTTTCTAACTCCTCCGGTTGGTTTCGCATTGTTTTATCTTAAAGGAGTTTGCCCTCCTAGTGTAAAACTACTTGATATTTACCGTGGCGTAGTTCCTTTCATTATAATACAATTAATAGCCCTTGTTCTGGTATTTGTATTTCCAGAATTAGTAACCTGGTTGCCATCAAAAGTATTTAAACCATTATAAAATAATATTAATTACAACTACGAGTTGTTAATATTGCAATTCGCACCATGACTCTAGTTACTTTTTATGTTTAAATCAAAAAAGTTAATTAACTAAAGAGGAGAAATAAATGATTAAAGAAAAAAAATCATTGAAGGGAAAAACACCTTCAAGACGTAAGTTCTTTAAAGCTGCCGCTGCAACGGGTGTTGCTGCTGTAGCTGCATCATCTTTAGCTGCTCCAGCTGTTGCTGCTGATAGAATAGAAGCATCAATGGTAGCTACTTGGCCAAGAGATTTTCCAGGTCTAGGAACGGGCGCACAAAGATTTGCAGATAGAATAGGTGAAATGAGTGATGGACGTATACAAATTACTTATTATGCTTCTGGTGAAAGAGTAAAAGCATTTGACTCATTTGATGAAGTTGCTTCAGGTAACTCGCAAATGTATCATGCTGCAGACTACTACTGGGTTAAAAAACATCCAGCTTTTGGATACTTTACTGCAGTTCCATTTGGTCTTACTTACTCTGAATTTAACGCGTGGATTCACTTTGCTGGAGGACAAGAGCTTTGGGATAAACTAACTGATGATTTTGGAACTCAAAGTTTTATAGCTGGTAACACAGGAGTTCAAATGGGCGGTTGGTTTAATAAAAAAATTAGATCAGCTAATGACTTTAAGGGTTTAAAAATGCGTATGCCTGGATTAGGTGGACAAGTTCTTGGAAAACTTGGTGGTTCTCCAATTTCACTTCCTGGTGGACAAATTTATGAAAACCTTGTTTCAGGAGCAATTGATGCAACTGAATGGGTAGGTCCTTGGAATGATGAAGCTATGAAGTTCCATGAAGCAGCTAAATACTATTACTATCCTGGTATGCACGAACCTGGTTCTGCATTAGCATGTGGTGTAAACAAGTCATGGTTTACAAGTTTATCAAAATCAGACCAAGCGTTAATCAAAACTTGCTGTGCTTGGGCAGATGAACTTACGATGGCTGAGTACAATGCCAAAAATGGTGCTGCATTATCTCGTTTAGTAAATGATCATGGTGTTAAACTTGAGAAGTTTAATGATAAAGTTTATGATGCTTTTGCTAAAGGTGCCGCAGAAGTTTACGAAGAGGTTCAACAACATAGTGATCTTGCTGCTAAAACGCATGCAGGTTTTGTGAAAGCTCGTAAAGAAATTGGTGCCTGGACTAACTTGTCTGACTCACCATATATTCAGCAAAGAAACAGAGCTTTAGGACTTTAATAATACTTAAAGTTTGAATAAAATTTGATATAAGGGCCCTTTATTAAGGGCCCTTTATTTTAGTGCGTTTTATTAAATAGAGTTTTTCATTTTATGGTTACAAAAAATAATTTGCCAATATTGATTAGAGTATTTAGTTATTCGATATTGGCCATTACTTTTGTTTTTTTAATCAATAATGCTTTAACAGTTTGGTTTGATTGGCCTGGTATTAAGCAGCTATATTCAAATTACGGTATATTTGGATTTAAAAAATTAAGTAAACCTTTAGAAGAATCAGCAATAACTTTAGCTTTTATTCAGTTATTTTTTTATCTGTTTTCAATAGTAATAGTAATTTTTTATGTTTTTAAATCAATTAAACAAACTTTAGAATCTGATGCAGAAATTCTTACTAAATTTACAGCTTATATTATTCGATCTTCTTTCTGGGCTGTTTTAATAGTTGGAGCTGCGGATTTCTTAGTTTCATTTATGGTTGTTGAAAAATTAGTTGAGCCAATTTTAGGTGAATTTTTAAAAGTTAAATTAATTATTCCAAATTTTAGAATTACGTTTGTTCATTTTCCTTTAATATTAGTTTCATTTGTAATTGGATATTTTACAAGAACAGTAGGTTTTATTTGGCTAGCTGTTTTAGTAGTTGGTAGTGAATTTTCAATTGTTCTATCTAGATTTATATTTGAGTATGAACAGGCTTTCCAAGGAGATTTAGTTCGTTTTTGGTATTCCGCCCTTTATCTTTTTGCTAGCGCATATGCTTTAATGCATGAAGGCCATGTACGAGTTGATGTTTTATACACTGGTTTTACTGAACGAAAAAAAGCTTGGACAAATTCTATGGGATCATTGGTATTAGGAATTCCACTTTGTCTTATTGTTATATTTTTGGGAATGGGTAGTAAAGCGAGTATTATTAATGGTCCAGTTCTCTCATTTGAAATTACTCAGCAAGGTTCCAATGGATTATATTTGCTTTATTTAATGGCAATATATTTGGCTGTATTTGCCGTAAGCATGTTAATCCAATTTACTAGTTATTTTATGAGTAGCAGTCATAAACTTTTGAAAAATTAAATTATGGAACATTTTTTTTTAGCTTTACTTGTAATAATTATGATAGCAGCATTAGCATCAGGTTTCCCCGTTGCTTTTGCATTACCGGGTTCAGCTATTGTTTCAATAGGTCTTGCAGCTTTTATTGGATATCTTTTTGAAGGAGATGTCAGCGCTTATTTTGCAACTGATGGACCAATAGAATGGTTAACGGCAGGTATTACAAATTTCAGGAGCAACTATTGGGATGTAGAGACCGATACTTTAATCGCAATACCTTTGTTTATTTTTATGGGAATCATGTTGCAAAAATCTAAAATTGCAGAAGATCTTTTGGTAACCATGGGTCAGCTATTTGGTCCTACACCTGGAGGATTAGGTATTTCAGTAATTTTTGTTGGAGCATTGCTTGCGGCAACAACAGGTATAGTTGGAGCAACAGTAATTGCAATGGGTCTAATCTCATTGCCTACTATGTTGAATAATAAATATGATAAAAGTCTTGCAAGCGGAATTGTTTGTTCATCCGGAACACTTGGTCAAATAATACCTCCATCAATTGTTTTAATTATTATAGCCGATCAATTAGCCAGCGCTGCTGATGTTGCAAATACAATAAGACAGGCAGATTATAAATTAGTTACCGGAGAGTTTAATATGCCTGGTGAACTTAGGGTAGGATCTACAAGTGCTGGAGATATGTTTCTTGGAGCATTATTACCTGGATTAGTATTAGTTGGTTTGTATATGTTGTATGTTTTTGTGTATGCAAGATTAAATCCAAAGGCAGCTCCACCTGTTCTGTTTAAAGGTCAATTTAATTTTAAATTTTGGACAAAAGTTATTATGGTAATAATCCCTCCGCTTGCATTAATTTTTGCAGTTCTTGGATCTATATTAATGGGTATAGCAACAGTAAATCAAGCTGGTTCTATTGGAGCTATAGGAGCAACTTTAATGGCAGGCTATCGACTTCATCAAGGTAGAAAAGATGCTTTTTATCCACTGATAATAACTATTATATCATTAATTCCTATTTTTATAATTTCAAACAATTTTAACTTAAATATTAAAGCTTTAGAAACTAGAAACTTATCTGCAATTTTGATCACCGGTTTTTTTACTATTACTTTCTTAATTGGAGTTTCTTGGAGTTTTTGGAGAGCTTACAAAATTGATAATGTTTTAAAAGAAGTTGTTACAGAAACTTGCACAACTACATCGATGGTATTTATAATTCTTCTAGGAGCAGCGATGTTAACTTCAGGCTTCAGAGCTTTTGGAGGAGAAGAATTAGTAAGAGATTTTTTACAAGATTTACCAGGAGGATTTTGGACCCAATTTGTTGTTGTAATGGCAGTAATCTTTTTATTAGGTTTTTTCCTTGATTTTATAGAAATTGCTGTTGTTGTTGTTCCTATTATTGCCCCAATATTGTTAGCTGAAACTGGAGCTAACGTTAGTGCAATTTGGTTAGGTGTAATGATTGGCGTGAATTTGCAAACTTCTTTCCTAACACCTCCATTTGGTTTTGCTTTATTTTATTTAAAGGGTGTTGCGCCCAAGTTCGTTACAACTTTAAATATTTGGAAAGGCGTCGTTCCATTCATAGCATTGCAGCTTATAGGACTAGGAATTGTAGGTTTTTATCCAACTTTGGTAAATTATTTGCCAGCAAGAACATACTTAACATCTCATGTGGCTCCACCTCCGATGAATCCTAAACTTCAACATTGTTTACAAGATTATAAGTTTGCCATTTATAATAATGAAGAACAAAAAATCATAGCTGCTATTACAGGTTTTCAACAATTGGTTCCCCCAAACCTTCCTAATGATAAACTAGATATTTTTGAGGAACATTTTGAAAATGCATTAGGAACTTTTGCTTTAGTCAAAAAACTTCAAAAAACAGAAGAGGAATATAACTTATTTGCTAAAGATTACAGAGACCTTCACTTTAGCGTGAGAAAAAAAGAAAAAAAGATAAGAAAAATAAATAAGAGAATAGAAAAATTAAAATCTGAAATTAGAAATTTAGAAAAAGATAATGTGGCTGAAAAAAATAAAATTGAGCTGAAGATTGAAGATTATAAGTTAGAAATTGATGAAATAAAAAAACAAATCCCAGAAAATTGGCTATCTAGAAATAAAGAATTTGAAATTATTCAGAAAGCTAAAAATACTCAAACAAAAAGATATAGAAAAAATGTTGATCAAGCATATGATAACTTAGATCAAATTGCTATTTTTATAAAAGATCATGAAAAATTAAACGAACTTTCTTCAGATATTAATAATTTAAAGAAAAATATTGTTAATGAAGACTATGAAAATTCAATTTCAATTATAGATGGTTTATTTGAAAAACTTGGGGAAATTTCAGGAACAGAAGAATTTGCCAACAAATTAGATGACTTATATTCCTTGCTTGACAGTGAAGAAAAAGATTTTAACAAGATTTCAGATGCAAGTTCAGAAGCGCTTATATTGTTTGATAATGAAGTGAAATGGAGAAAAGACGCAGAAGAAAATTTAATGCCAGAACTTGAGAAATATAATTTAGTTATAAAGAACAATATAGGTCTGAGACTTCAATCTCGTTTGACTAAAGATCAAGCAAAATTTGTTGCTAAATGTAATTCAATACATCGCGATATATCTTTAAATTTTTAATGTAATTAAATGGACAAAAAAATATTATCGACCAAAAAGGCCGTTCTGGTTTTTTTTGTCTTTGCCTGTGGTTATTTTTTATCGTGTCTTTTAAGAGCTATTACAGCAACTTTATCACCATTACTTTCAACAGAATTCAATTTAACAGCGGGAGATCTTGGGTTGTTAGCTGGAGGATATTTTTTAGGATTTGCTTCAATGCAAATTCCATTAGGATATTTACTGGATAGTTATGGTCCAAAGAAAATTGTTTCTTCATTTTTACTGATTGCAATTATAGGGACAGGCTCATTTGCTTTAGCTGAAAGTTTTACAGGTTTATTAATTTCAAGAGTTTTTATTGGCGTAGGAGTTAGCGCTTGTTTAATGGGACCTTTAACAGGTTATAGAATTTGGTTTGCTGATAATTATCAACAAAGAGCTAATGCCTGGATGTTAATGGTATTATCTATGGGTTTTGTTTTTTCAACACTGCCTGTCCAAATATTATTACCAATGATTGGTTGGAGATGGATTTTTGGAGGAATAACAATATTAATATTTTTAGTAATCTTACTAACGGTATTTTTTATACCTACTTGGAAAAAAAATGAAGAAAAAGAAAAAAATCCAGGATCATTATCAGATGTCTGGAAAAATAAATTTTTTAGAAGCACTATTCCTCTTGGCTTATTTAATTATGGAGGAATTGTTGCGGTTCAAACTTTATGGGCCGGCCCATGGATGGTACGAGTTGCTGGCTATGAACCATTAGAAAGTGCTACAGGACTTTTTTGGATAAATTCATCAATGCTAGTAGCATTTTTTGTATGGGGTTATTTTCTACCTAAAATTAGCAAATATGGTTTAGAAACAATGAAGTTAATAAAGTATGGATTGCCAATTAGTTATATAGTTTTACTTATAATTATTCTTTCTGGTGAAAATGCTGGAGCAATACATTTTACAGTTTATATGTTATCTTCAATTGTATTAACCCTTACTCAGCCTGCTGTAGCTTTATCTTTTCCACCAAGCTTAGCCGGGAAATCGTTAACATCATTTAATTTACTTATTTTTTTAGGAACTTTTATTATGCAGTGGGGTATTGGTTTAGTTATAGACTTGTGCCAATTTTTAGGAAAAGAGGAAGTTCAAAGTTTTAAAATTTCTTTTACTGTTTATTTAATAATTTGTATTTTTAGCTATTCATATTTTGTGATGAAAAATAAAAATGAATAATAAAAAAATGTACAATTTATTTTTAGTTAGTTTAGTTGTTTTAGTTTATTTGTTGGTTACACTTGGGTTGTATATTTTTCAAAGAAATCTTTTATATCATCCAACGGAAAATAATTATTATGGAGACAAATTAACTGTAAAAATTGAAAAAGTTAAAATTAAAACAGATGATAATATTGATTTATTAGCTTGGTATCACAATAAAGATATTAAAAAATTTAAAACTATTCTTTACTTACATGGTAATGCTGGATCACTAGAAAATAGAATACATAAAATTAATCACTTTAAAGATATGAATATTAATTTTTTATTACTTGCATGGAGAGGGTTTAGCGGCAATAAAGGAGAGCCTACAGAGCAAGGTCTTTATCGAGATGCAAGAAGTGCAGTTAAATGGTTAATAAATCAGGGTGTTATCGAAGAAAATATAATAATTTATGGCGAGTCCCTAGGTAGTGGAGTTGCAACTGAAATTGCACAGAATAAAAATTTTGCAGGTATAATATTAGAATCACCTTTCACCTCAATGGTTGCGGCCGGCAAATCAAAATATCCTATTTTTCCAATTAAACTACTGCTTAAAGACAGATATGAAAGCGATAAGAAAATAACAAATATTATATCCCCCATATTAGTAATGCATGGAGAGGTAGATAAAATAGTTCCATTTTGGATGGGAGAGAAAATGTTTCAATTAGCGAATGAACCAAAATATTCCTATTTTTCAAAATATGACGATCATATGATGGACTTTAACAATGAACTAATTAATTCGATAAAATTATTTATAAAAAGTTTAAATTAGAACACAATTTAAACAAATGCTCATCATTTTTGGATATTAATTTTTTATTGTGAAAAAATTAATATTTATCATTTTCATACTATTCTATCCTCATTTATCATTTGCGGAATTAAAAGACTCAAACTATGAAAAATATTTTTATATTGGAAAGATGAAGTCTCACCATGATAAATTTACATTATATTTTAAGACTAGAGAGAAAGCTATTGTAGCAAGGGGTCAATATTCAAACTACATTACTGACTACCCCCAAGATTTGTATTATTATGATCATTCAACAAAAAAAGAACATCCTTTAATTTCTTATGATTGGTTTCCCAAAAAAGCTAAAAAATTTTTTACAAGTTATAAGTATCCAGTTTTCCCAGAAGATTTTGCATATTATCTTTTAAATGACAACAATACTTTAATTCTTGTAAGTGCTTTTAAAGATTATAATCAAAACTTAATTTACGATATAAATAAAAAAGAACTTGGAATTCAAAAAAATCGTGGAAAATTGAATTTTATAATTTCAACATATGCACAAAATTGTGGTTATAAGTCTCTTAAAAATAACTTTGAATGTAAAATTTATAAGCCTCTAATTTCAAAAAATTTAATTAATTCGATTGAGTAAATGCTTTCGCGAATTGTTCTGCCTTAAATATTTGCAAATCATCTTCTTTTTCACCCAATCCCAAAGCTACAATTGGTACTTTATATTTTTTAGAAATAGCAATTAAAATACCGCCTTTTGCTGTTCCATCTAACTTTGTCATGATTAAACCTGTTAAAGGTATAATTTTATTAAATTCTTCTAGCTGATTAATAATATTTTGTCCCGATGTTGCATCTAAAACTAAAATTACTTCATGTGGTGCTGTTTCATCACTTTTTTTAATTACATTTGCTATTTTTTTAAATTCATCCATAAGATTTTTCTTATTTTGCAATCTTCCAGCTGTATCAATTAGAACTTGATTAATATTATTATTTTTTGCGTGTTCTAATGCCTTGTATGCAACCGAAGCAGGGTCTGAACCTGGATTAGATTTGATTATGGTAGCATTAACTTTTTCAGACCATTTTTCCAATTGATCAATCGCTGCAGCTCTAAATGTATCGCAAGCAGAAAATAAAACTTCGTTATTATTTTCTCTAAATATTTTGCCTATTTTACCAATTGTTGTTGTTTTCCCTACTCCATTCACTCCAGATACTAAAACAACATTTAAATTTTCTTTTTTTTCAAAAAATTTTTGTTTTTCTAAAGGTTGCATTAGTTCAATTATGTATTCTTTTAAGATTTTATTTACTTCAGAAATTGGATCTTTTTTAGGGTCAATTTTTTTTTGGGCAATTATATCTTTTATATCTGAGGCCGCATCAATGCCCACATCGGAACTTATTAAAAATTCTTCTATTTTATCTAAAGTGCTATCATCTATTTCTTTTTTAATAATTATTTCTCTTAATCCAGATGCAAAATTGTTTGCACTTTTTTTAAATCCTAATTTAAATTTTTCAAAAATACCCATTAAATATTAATTTTAATTTCTTCAATTATTGAGACTGGGCCCATCATACTTATATTATTTTTTTCATCGATATTAATTAATAATTTACCCATGCTAAATTCAATTTCAGTTTTTGAATTAGCAAGATTTTCTAAATTTGCAGCAACTGCCGTTGCGCATGCAGCTGTTCCACAAGCTTTAGTTAGTCCAGCACCTCTTTCCCAAACTTTAACTTTTATTAAATTGGGACTAATTTTTTTTGCTAAAGTAACATTACATTTTTCAGGAAACAGTTCATGATTTTCAATTTCTGGACCAATTTTTTCTAGATTAAATTTATCTATATTTTCTATAAAAAAAATTACATGTGGATTTCCAACATTTACTGCTATTCCACCAATAAATTCTTTATTTTCATTATCAATTAATTTTATTTTTAAATTTTTAGTATCAGAATTTTTGCTTAGCGGTATTTCATTCCAATTCATTTTAGGTGAACCAATTGATGTTTCTACTAAATTATTTTCAAAAATTTTAGATTTAAGAATTTTTGAAGCTACCGTTAAGTTTATTTCTTTTTTATTATTTTCTTTTGAAAGTAAATGAGCAACACATCTTGTGCCATTTCCACATGCATCTGATTTACTTCCGTCTGAATTGTAAAATTCTAATTCTGCATCTAAATTACTATCTTTCTTAATAAATATTAATTGATCACATCCTATAAATTTACGATCACAAATTTTGATAATTTGATCATTAGATAAACTTATATTTTCTTTCCTTTGATCAATGATTACAAAATCATTACCTAATCCATCCATTTTAAATGCATTAAATTCCATATAAATAAATACTTAACTTATTTATTGACTTTTTGAACCTCTATTATAGTTTATCGCCGTTTCCGCAAAATACAGCAATTTGCGGTGTCTTTGGTTACAAAGAGATCGACACTAGTCAGCGATGGTTCGCCCACTGGTGCGATAGTTGCTGTGTGAAATTATGTTTGAAAATTTAACTAATAAATTTGAAGAAATATTTTCTTCTTTAAAAAAAGCACCTTCTTTAGATGAGAAGCAGGTAGATGAAGGTTTAAAAAATATCAGACTCGCACTTCTTGAAGCAGATGTATCCCTTGAAGTTGTTAAAGAATTTATCAATAGAGTTAAACCAAAAGCATTGGGACAGGAAATAGTTCGCTCAACATCACCAGGGCAAATGGTGGTAAAAATTGTTTATGATGAATTGGTTTCTTTCTTAGGAGATAAAACTTCGGATATACAGTTAAATGCAGTGCCCCCAGTGCCAATTATGCTTGTTGGACTTCAGGGATCTGGAAAAACAACAACAACTGCAAAATTAGCAAGATTTTTAGAAAAAAATAATAAAAAGAAAGTAATGATGGCCAGTCTTGATGTTTATAGGCCAGCGGCTCAAGAACAATTAAGATTATTGGGTGAACAAAATAATATTTTAACACTTCCAGTAATAGAAGGACAAGTTCCAGCAGATATTTGTAGAAGAGCAATAAGCGCAGCTAATTTAAATGGTTCAGAAGTAATTTTATTTGATACTGCGGGACGAACCCAAATTGATTTTCAGATGATGAATGAAATCAAACAAATAGAAAACATAATTAATCCATCAGAGACAATATTAGTTGCCGACTCATTAACCGGACAAGTTGCAGCCAATGTTGCAAAAGAATTTAAAAATACAGTCAATTTAACTGGAATTGTTCTTACAAGATCAGATGGTGATGGCAGAGGTGGCGCAGCATTAAGTATGAAGTATGTTGCCGATGTTCCAATTAAATTTTTGGGTGTTGGAGAAAAAATAGAAAATTTTGAAGTTTTTTATCCTGACAGAATAGCTAATAGATTATTAGGTATGGGAGATATAGTTTCCCTAGTTGAAAAAGCTTCGGAAGATTTAGATCAAGAAAATTTAAAAAAAACTGAAGAAAAACTTAAAAAAGGACAGTTTTCATTAGAAGATTATCTTTCACAGCTTAGACAGATGAAAAAAATGGGAGGCATTGAAGGCATAATGTCTTTTCTTCCAGGGGTTTCAAAAATTAAATCTCAAATGGATCAAGCTGGTGTTGATGAAAAAATTATTACTCAAAATGAAGCTGTAATTTTATCTATGACAAAAAAAGAAAGAGAGAATCCAAAAATAATTGATGGATCTAGAAAAAAAAGAATTGCTAATGGCTCTGGAACTGATGTGGCCACTATCAATAAATTGTTAAAACAATTTAAAATGATGTCTGAAATGATGAAGAAGATGTCAAAAGGAAATACGAAGGGAATGGCGGATAAAGGAATTCCTCCTGAACTTTTTAATCAACTTAAATAATATAAAGGAGAAAGAATGTTAAAAATGAGGTTATCAATGGGTGGAACAAAAAAAAGACCCGTTTACAAGATAGTAGTTGCTGATAGCAGGTTTCCAAGAGATGGAAGGTTTATCGAAAAATTAGGATTTTTTAATCCATTACTTCCAAAAGATAAAAAAGAGAGAGTGGGATTAGATCTTGAAAGAATAAAATATTGGTTAGGTCAAGGCGCTAGACCAACGACTAGAGTGGCTAGAATTTTAGGTGAAAACGAAATTATACCAATGCCTGCTAAAGGAAATAACCCACAAAAAGCAATTCCTAAAAAAGATAGAAAAAAAGAAGGCGAAACTGGAGAATCTAAAACAGAAGCACCTAAGAAAGAAGCTAAGGCAGAAGCACCTAAGGAAGAAGCAAAAGTAGAATCTAAAACAGAAGCACCTAAGAAAGAAGCTAAGGCAGAAGCACCTAAGGAAGAAGCAAAAGTAGAATCTAAAACAGAAGCACCTAAGAAAGAAGCTAAGGCAGAAGCACCTAAGGAA
>Ga0208894_1001007_pt1 | contig 17818 bp, 14 predicted proteins | sample ETNtaG_12_FD_185752 | JGI IMG/M metagenome (GOLD analysis project Ga0208894, IMG submission 185752) | Marine microbial and viral communities from oxygen minimum zone, Eastern Pacific Ocean - ETNP201306SV49 (SPAdes) (version 2) | ecosystem: Environmental > Aquatic > Marine > Oceanic ... | reverse complement strand
GATGCAATGGCGTTGGCCTCCAAAAGAAGTGCGCAAAGGCGCTCGTCTACTCCATTTACAGCGAACGTTGTCAGTGATTGCAATCGTTCTCCTTTTGATTGGACACGGAATCGTGGATTGATATTCAGTGATTACTTCATTGAAAGTTGCATGGGCCCCTTCCAACATCCGTCAGTTGGATGGGTACCCTTCAGATCAGGGGTTAGGGGCGGATTCGATGTGCTGGTATTTGAGTAAAATTGACTGTTCAACATTGATGTTATCTTGTCCTTCATCATAGCTGATTCTCAATTCATGAATCTCATATGTGTTATAGTGAAAAGCTTCCCAATTGATTGAATCTCCTTCATCGACAATCCCTTCCCGGATTAGACAAGCCTCTTCTGCTTGGTCAAATAGTCGCCAAGTGATTTCGACTTCTCGTCCACCTCCTATATTTTCAATCAATTCAGGATTCTCAACAGTTGAGTGAATGAAAATCGCAGAAGGATGGGGGCCACTATTTTTTGGAATGGGATCAATCAACAAATCACTTGGTTCATGCGTGGAATACTCTGACCATTCAATATTCAAATCAATGCGGATTACGACAGTTGTGCTTTCTTGTCTATTCTGTTCATCCTTAGCATAGGCAACAATCTCATAGATTCCGTGATCTGTAAATTCAACAGTGATTGAGGTGCCTGCATCAGAATCCACTGATACAGGATCTCTACCGTCTCCGGGATCCACACCGAATTCGACTAACTTCAATTCAGAGACAGTGTTGGAGAAATCGAAATCTAGCGAGACATTGAGTGTGGAAACATGCTCACCATCAATGTATGATTCGACAACTGTACCGTTTGTGTTCTCATAATTTACGACCAGGGAAATTCCTCCTTCTGAATCTGAAAGACATCCCGGAATTGTGCTTGACAGGAAGAAAGCCATCAACAGAATAGACCCAATCTGTCGCATGTATTGATTATTGAATTGCTAGATATAAGCGAATTGGTCTGATGTTGCCAAATCATGGCAGCCATTCAACTTACCAAACGAAGTGTAGGTCCACTAGTCACTTCGATATATGATGCACCAGAACTGACTAATCTTTCCTTTAGACGACGGTCAACAGTAAGAACAGGCCAATTATTGGTCTTAGAAAGTTCAATCAACATATCGTCAGTATGCTTCATTTCCTCAATGTCATTAATCAGAGTTGTTCTTGTGAATAGCAGTTCCAATAGTAAGCCTCCTCTTCTCTTGGATAATATATTCAATTCATTTTGAACTGAGTTTAGAAGGTAATATTCTGGGCTTCCTGCTACTTCTAACATAGCGGTATCAAGATTTAGTCGCGCATCAACTAGAGCAACCCAGCCACATGCGTCGATTAGGACGCCAGACATAATTTCACCCAGTTATTGTACCATGGCCAATAAGTCGCCATCGAGTTCCAATTCTTCGAGATAGAGTGATTCTGCTACCTTCAAGAGCACAAATTGGTAACCGAAGTCGAATAGTTGCTTTCTTTCCTTTGATGGCACTAACTTGACCCACACTAGTTGCTGTAGCGGAATTAATCATCAGCATTTCATTGGGCTGCAGTGGTCGCACCTTTTCGGCTACTCCATCTCCACTTGCTACCATGTGCTCTAGAAGATTCAAGTCAAGATTGAAAACTTCCCAAATAGGTGGTAATTCGCCCTCTCTAGCCATTACTTGACCTGATAAATCATCTGCTTTAGTGACGAAAGGATCCATTGGAGTAGCGACACCGCACAGACCTCCAGCGTGAATATTTTTGAGGTCAAGTCCCCCTCCTTGTACGGACTCAATTCGAGTCTTGATTGGCTCCCATCGTGTTTTATTCCCTACTTTTATTCTGCGACCAGGCGCAATAAGAATCGAATCGCCAACTGCAAACTCTCCCTTTACTACAGAACCACCTATGATTCCGCCTCGCAGGCCTTCCGGTCTTGTACCGGGTCTGTTGATGTCAAAGGAGCGAGCCACATACATCAATGCCTGTTTCTCTTTTCCATGATCAGGAGTCGGAATAGTGTCTTCAATCGCTTGGATTAGAACGTCAAGATTGACGTCATGATGTGCAGAAATAGGGATTATTGGTGCATTTTCTACCACAGTTCCCGAAATAAAATCCTTGATTTCATTGTGTGATTCGATGGCCCTTTCACGACTAACTAAGTCAATCTTGTTTTGTACAACAACAACATTGTCAATTCCAGCTATTTGTAATGCAGCTAGATGTTCTCTAGTCTGTGGCTGTGGGCATTTTTCAGTTGCTGAAATTAGCAATAGTGCTCCATCCATAATCGAGGAACCAGATATCATCACCGCCATCAGTGTCTCGTGACCTGGTGCATCGACGAAAGAAACTACTCTGAGTAATTCCTTATCACTGTCTTCCTTCCCCTCTGGATGTTTTCCTTTAGGATAGAAATCCCCTTTCTTGGTCTTATAGAAGGCAGTGTCAGCATAACCAAGTTTGATGCTGATTCCTCTCTTTCTTTCCTCAGAGTGGGTATCTGTCCAAACTCCAGAAAGTGCTCGAGTCAAGGTAGTCTTACCGTGGTCAACATGACCAACCATGCCGATGTTGACTTCAGGCTGGCGAGGAAGTTTGCTTGCCAGACTCATCAACTCCTACTGATTCACTCCTCTTCGTTGGAGGGTGTCTCAGCAGTGGCCTCTTCTTCAAGACCAAAGATAGCAGGAAGGGTTCTCTTCCCAGCCTCGACAACCTTCAGATTTATCTGACGGGTGTCCTGGCTGATTACATTTCCACGTAGATTTCGACGCTTTCGTATTCCGTCATATTTGTAGCGGTATACTTGTGCATTTTTCTTCACGTAGCGCTTCCCCTTGTATCCAACGCCTGGGGAGACAAGAACTGACTTTACTCCAGAACCATCTAGGTCTGGGCGCATTGGTCGCCCAGTAACATCTGAGCCTCCAGTAATTTGTAATTTGTAACCACTTAGAGCCTGATCTCCCTCACCAACAAACATTCCATCGACATTATCGCCGATCTTCTTTCCAAGGAAATGATTGTAGTTAGACCCTGTAATGTCGATTGAATATGCTCGTCCACCTGCAGTGGGGTTAGTATCGTTAACTACCCCCTTGAAGGACTGATCTTTGCCGGCCATGATGTCACCTGAACGGCCTCCCGACAAGAGACCCCTATAAGAGCGGTTCGGAATCACCTACGGTGATAGATTCAGCCCCGCAGCAACTCTTTCTCAATTCTGCTTTCAAGTGTAGCAGGGGCTGTGTTTGTCATAGTAATGTGTTGAGTTCTTCCCCGACCAGCACTAGCATTAGCAGTTTTTGTCTCAATCAGACCCTCAGTTTCAAGAGTTTTGAGATGTTTCCAGAATGTAGTGTAACTACGAGGCTTAACTGCAAATTCCTCACAAACCAATTGATACAACTTCTGCGCGTCTCCACTTGAAATCTCATCAGTTTTTTTCAAGCGTCGACAAATTCCCAAGAGTACCAATTTCTGATGCTGTGAGAGGTTGTCGACCTGAGCTGGTTCAAGAGATGCTTTGCGCAACGTGCTTGGACGAACGTCTTCAGGAAGAACATCTCCACGCCCAGCCTTCTCCGCTCTACGTATTGCAGCATCAAGTAATTCAATTGCCATTCTAGCATCACCGACTTCAGCCGAGAAACGGCCTATTTTACTCAGTGTTTCGTCAGAAACAGAACCTGTTCTGCATGCTATTTCAGCACGCTGGCTTGCGATTCCTGCAAGGGTTTCAGCATCATAAGGTTGTAACTCTATTACATTTGATTGACCAAGACGTGAGATAATTGCAGGCTCGAAGTACTTCAGAAGAGTAAGATCTTGGCTAACCAGAATAAGAGACGCAGAGCCGGAATGTTGTTGCCCCTCATCGATTCTTAGAAGTTTGTAGATTAGATCAGAAGAATCTCTACGAACTAGAACGTCGACTTCATCGAGAATCAGTAGTAGATGGCTTTCATGTGCGTACAGGTTCCGGCGAATAGTTTGGATAATTTCTCCAGGACTGAATCCTCTCTCGGGATGACGTGAATCAAGAGTCAAAGCAATTTGTTGAAGAACCTGAGAACCTGTCGGATGGTTACGGCAGTTGACATGAACTAAAACTACCTTTCTTCGCCCTTCTAAGTGGCGTTGAATGTCTTCTCCAAAACGCTGGGTTAGAACTGTCTTTCCAGAACCCACTGGTCCCATTATAACTGCGCGACAACTAGTATCATGATTCTCAATTTGAGAGAAAATGGATGCCATGTCACCCAGTTCCGTATCACGCCCAATGAGATTAGGAGGAATCCAATCGTACGACAAGGGGCTTTTGTCCAGCAGGACTTTGCCTGCTCCGATGCGGTCGAGGTATCCTGCCATTCATTCGATTCGTGCTTTCATCGTTCTTAGAGATATTTGCTGCAGCGCGCGCGTATGTACGCGTGTGTGACATGTGCGTGAGAAGTGGGACTATGGAATCTCATCGAAAAGATATCCATTTTCCCATTGTTTTTCACCAAGTGCCACTTCTAATTCAAATGGTGTAATTAGTGGCTTGTCATACTTCACAGCATCATCGATAGCAATTCGCGGACAAGCGGTATTGACGAATGCATCGACTGGATAAAAGTCGATTAGTTCAGGACCTACATGATCAAGAGCGAGTAAGTATCCTTTCTTGCCATGTGTCTCAAGCAGCCTTTTCATTCGAATAGCTAGATTTCGACGCATCTGTCCGGGCTTCTCTCCGATTAGTATACCAAAAGAATTGGCATTATCAACTGCAAAAATTAGTCCCATGCGCTGGCGAAGGATACGCTCAATTCTCTCAAAAGACATTTCGCTTGCTTGGCCTGTGTAAGGATCTAGCAGAGCAAGAGGCTTACCTGTATGCATGACTAGACCTATTGGATGAAAATCACCTGAACCAAGGAATAGGTAGTGACCAATTGTGGGATCATCTCCTGAGTAGTTGCAACCTAATACTTGGCCAGGGAAAGTCAATCGGGCTCCTCCTATTGGTATTTCTACATCAAAGCCCGCTTTTTCCAATCTTTCCTTGTATTCTAGTAGTAAATGCAAGTGCTGAATTGACCCAACTAATCCTAATTTGGTTCCACTTAGAGGCGCGACACGCCCGACTGCATCTAGGAAACGCTCCTGAGCTTCCTCCTCAGTTAGCTCTCCTTCTTCTTTCTTTGACAATCTAGCCTCAGCTATCGCCTTGTGTTTTGCCAGAATAGGTACAACTGGGTCGATTTCAGGATCTCCTTCATAGGTTACGGGGATGAAATGAGTAGGCATTCCCGAATCAATATTCATTGCACTATGTCCCATGTGTGCAACCAATTCCACCCCCATCATCCGCATCTTGTCATGTACTAAATCACACGCACCATAGCAAGGGTCAGCAGCCAGTACTACTTTTGCTGAAGAATTGTCTTCGATAGCATCCATCATCTCTAGAGCCTGCATCTTCAGACCTTCTGGGACTTGCAGTGCTACTAGACGGTGGTCATTGTCTTTGATTCTCTCGACTAAATCGTCGAGCTGAAAATCATGACGCTCCATATCCATGGTGTGACCAACTCGCTGTCCAAGGTCCTGTATTTGAGCGGTTGCATAGGTTAGCAGCACATTCAACCGACAATCTCAACCTTACCATCAATGATATCTATTCGCGCAAGGGAGCGAACTGGCCAATGGGGTCGTTCTCTGTTCAGGCGTTCTCTGCCCTCTCCCTTTTCGATTGCAATAACGATGTCTTGGAGGATAACTCCCATGTTTTCAAGTGTCTCCAAAAGTGGTTCAAGGGTTCCTCCAGTTGAAATCACATCATCTACGATTACTATTCTTTCGCCTGCCTTTATGTCATTGATATAGACGGTTGATTGAGAGTAACCAGTTGCGACATCTACACGAGTTTCTCCTTCCATTCCATAAGAACGCTTACGGATAACAACAGTTGGTTTTCCTGTTGCATCGCCAACTGCTGCCAATAGTGGTAGTCCCATTGCTTCAACTGTTACGATGAGGTCAACCTCGGACCAATCTACACTGGATACAATTAGATCTCTAGTGGCCCTCAAAACATCTGGGTCCATTCTAGGAATTCCATCAGAAATGGGATGAATGAAGTAGGGATATTCTCCCTTCCAAATGATAGGAGCTCCGCGTAGGGAATTCTGAAGGATAGTCAATGGATCAACGGGCGACATACCCGGCCGACCTCATATCAGTCCCTTAACTCTCAGGTGCTCTTCACCTCGAACAACTCTGATGTGAGTTGGGCTAGGGAATTTCATTCCGGCCTTACGAAGAGCATTGCGTGCGTCGAGGTAGAATTCTGCAGATGTGTGAATTGATACGATGACATCATTCTTCTTCACTCGGGCCGCAGTACCTACATTCTTGCCGAAGGATAGGCGCATCCCTTGAGAGACACGATCTGCTCCAGCTCCTGTTGCTTGCTTGTTTTCTCGAAGAATGTTGTGAGGATACTTGTGGACACGAAGAGCATAGCCCAGTTCTCCAGCGGCTTCTCTAATGGTAGCATTGGATACTTGACGAGCAGCCTCAAGTGCGGTGTGACGAATCTGAACTGCATTGTCTACAGTTAGATTGACAACCACTTCAAATTCACCTGCTTCGGCAGCCTTACGGTTACCCATGTGATAGCGTAGAATTCGGTTATTTGGGACACCACCGGTGTACTCTCTGCGTGTGTAAGCCTGGCCTTTGACCTGACGATACATCTTTGCTGGCTTGCGTGCCATCTATACTACCTCGGACTCGGCCGACCTGCCCGCTGTATATAATGCTGAGTGAAGCCCCGTAGGGGCTGTATTATCCTGTCCGTAGTCTCTTGCTCTCCGATTGAACAACCCTTACTCCTGCAACTATCATCAAGAAGCCAATGAGGAGTGTCCAACCTATCTTTTCATCGAGCAACCAGACTCCACCTAATATTCCAAACACAGGCACTAGGAACACATAGGAGGAGGCAGCGGTTGCTCCCAATTTCTCAATTCCCATGGCGAACCAATAGTAGGCTAATACTGTAGAGAGAGATCCAAGATATAGGACTGCATACCAATCTTCCATTGTTGGTTCAGGAATTCCGTGTTGCCAAGCATCAAATGCTGCGAATGGAGTCAGCATCAAAGTTCCTAGAAGTGAATACCAAACTACGATTTGAAGTGCGGTGGCTTCCTCTTCCCCCTTGCGCCGTTCCATCATTCGCTTGGTCATATTAGTTGTAAATGCCCAACTTAAAGACGCGATTAGGACCAATAGATTTCCAAAGATTCTTTCATCAGCAGGTAGGTCTGTATTAGGGGACCATCCTGTGACAACAAAGACTCCGATGAATCCACACATCAACCCAATGAACATTCTGCGAGATATAGGTTGACCTAACATTGGAGCTGCTAGAAGTACTGTGAAAATAGGATTGAAAGTTATGATTAGTGAGGCATCACCTGCTGCTGTATACATCATTCCATGCATGAAGAATGCTTGGTAGAATAAGACTCCAGTTGTAGCTATTATTATCAGCGTCTTCCATGATTTCTTTTCCGCTGGAAGCCATTTCACAGGTTGTCCTTGTGAATATTGAATTGCGAACCAAATGTAGAACAGTAAAGTTGTCACAATATATCGAAGCCATGCTCCCGTCATTGGAGGGAGTCCTGTGGCCAATATTCTGCCGACAGCCCAAGAAATGCCCCAAATTATCGCTACGAGTAGCATCAAACCATGCATCCCTAATTGTCTATCTTGCTGCATCGAATGGTCCTCCTCTTTGTATTCGTCGAGGTTTTCAGACATAAGATAGTATGAGGGATACAATAGCCGCCCCATAGGGGCGGAGAGGGTATTGCTTATGCACCCTCGGCTCTGTGAGTAGACCTACGCGCAGCGTTAGCGATGGAGGTGAATTTGATGTCAAAGCGTTCGATGCTCGATCAGTTTGCTGAAATTAAGGCCCAACATCCTGATACTGTTCTCTTCTTTCGAATGGGAGATTTCTATGAGATGTTCCACGACGATGCCGTTCTCGCATCAGAGGTACTAGGGATTACTTTGACTAGTCGAGACAAAAATTCAGACTCTCCTGTTCCAATGGCAGGGGTTCCTTGGCACTCTGTAGAATCATATCTTCAAGGAATGCTGAAAGCTGGATACAAGGTGACCTTGTGTGAGCAGGAAGATGAGTTGCGCCCTGGATCAAAAATTCTTGAGCGAGTGGTAACTAGAGTTTACACTCCAGGTTCATTGTACGAAGAGAATTTGATTGGAGAGGATGGCTCTAGTCTGCTAGCAGGAATTGTTTCTCGAGCAGATGGTTTGGGTCTCGCAATTCTTGATTCTTCGACAGGTAGGGCTTGGTTACAGGAGCACTCAGGAGCCGGTCGATTTGAGAGGATTAGAGATGAGTTACAGCGCTGGTCACCAAGTGAATTGGTTCTAGGAAAGAAGGATGCTGAAAGTGAGAATTTGCGTTCACTGGTTACCTCTCTCGACCGAGTTACATTGAGTATCCATGATGCTCCTCGTGAGCAGCATCTTCAGACAGTTAGAGATCATCTTGAACTAAGTGATTTAGGCTCCATTGATCTAGATAGAAGACCTCTGGGAATGGAGGCCTGCGGACTTACTGCGGGTTATTTAGCAAAGTTGCATCTGGTTGATGTAGTACCATTAAGGGAGGTTCATTTTGATGCTGATGATGGCCATTTAGTACTAGATCAAACTACATTGCGGAATCTTGAGTTGACTCATACTCTTGCAGGTGAGAAGGAAGGTTCACTGATTCAGGCTATTGATTCGACAAGAACTTGGATGGGTAGAAGGTTGCTCAAAGAATGGATTCTTCGACCTTTGACTAATCCTGAAAGAATTTCTGCGCGGCAAGCGGCAGTTGCTTCTCTAGTTAAGGCACCGCGTAGATTGGAAGAAATTCGTGAGACTCTCAAATCAATGAGGGATCTTGAGAGATTGTCAACAAGACTAGCTTACGGTAGGGCCAATGCACGAGATCTTGTTGCAGTAGCAGACTGTCTTGAACGGATGCCTAAGTTACAAGCTCTACTTTCAGAAGGTTCATCTGAACTTCTCCACGAGTGCGCAGATGGTTTGTCAGAACTAGAACCATTGATGCATCATATTGCCTCAAGGATTGTGCCTGAGCCTCCAATGATGATTAGAGATGGCGGAATCTTTCAAGTCGGTGTTGATGAAAAATTGGATGACCTTAGAATGAAAGCAGGTGAAGGTACAGACTGGTTGAAAGGATTCGAGGCTAGAGAGAAGGAGCGTCTTGACATTCCTAGTTTGAAGGTCAAACAAAATCGGCAATTTGGTTTCTTCATCGAAGTGACGAAATCTCATCTCGACAAGGTGCCTGATGAGTATCGTCGTAGACAAACAATGACGAATGCTGAGAGATATACTACAGACGAGTTGAAGGAATGGGAAGAGATTATCCTAACCGCTGACGATAGAGCGAAGGCACTGGAATACGAATTGTTCCTAGAACTTCGTAAAGATGTCGCCTCATACGCCTCCAACTTGAGTTCAATTGGCCGTAAGGTGGCTAGTGCAGATGTTTTGGCTAGTTTTGCATATCATGCTCGTAAACGCTCGTGGACTCGACCGGATATCAGAGATGATACTATGATGGATATCACAAATGGTCGTCATCCTGTATTGGAGGAAGATGGCCGATTTGTCCCTAATGGGATTAACTTCCACAACAAACGCCGATTCCTCTTACTTACTGGCCCTAACATGGGTGGAAAGTCAACATACCTACGACAAACTGCTCTAATCACCATCTTAGCCCAGACTGGTGCTTTTGTTCCGGCAGAAAAAGCTCGAATCGGTATCGTTGATCGAGTTTTCACCAGAGTAGGTGCTCATGATGACCTACGGCGTGGCCGTTCGACATTCATGATGGAAATGATTGAGGTTGCACATATTCTCAGACGAGCATCACCGAGGAGTCTAATTCTCCTTGATGAGGTTGGACGTGGCACTTCGACATTTGATGGCCTAGCAATAGCTTGGTCTGTAACTGAAGATATTTCCAAGCGAATCGGTGCTAGAACCCTATTTGCTACGCATTATCATCAGTTGACAGGTTTAGCCCAAGAGGTAGATGGCCTTGTTAATGTGCATGTTCAAGTTGCTGATGTTAATGGTGACATTCGTTTCTTACATACCGTTGCTGATGGGCCATGTGACGATTCTTACGGTGTACAAGTAGCAGCACTTGCAGGTTTACCATCAGGTGTCGTCGAGCGGGCACGAGATTTACTGATTTTCCTTGAAGGGCAAGCCTCAGGCGCAAGGGCTGGTGGCGAAGGTACGCCTGATTCACGAACTGTTGGACAATCCAGCCTCTATGGCTGGATGCTACCCACTGAGTCAACAAAATCTGATGCTGAGCCACCATCACAGTCAGAGCCTGTAAAAGAGATAATTGTTCAAGAAGATCCTATCCTTAGAGAGATTACTGAACGCTTGGAGGCTTTAGATCCTGATTCACTAACACCGAGAGAGGCTCTTGAGGCGCTTTATGCAATGCAGGCAGCTCTCAGAAAGACGAATGAGACTAAGGAATTGGAGGAATAGTATGGCCGAACTCACTACTCCTGCCCGTCGGGAGATTATCCAATTAGATGAGTTGACCATTGGAAAAATAGCAGCAGGAGAGGTTGTTGAGAGGCCAGCACAGGTAGTCAAGGAGTTAGTTGAAAACTCCTTAGATGCAGGTGCCGGAAGAATTCGAATTGAAATTCAGAGAGGTGGTTTTGATCGAATTACAGTAATTGACGATGGTCATGGTATTCATCCAGATGAGTTACCACTTGCAATCACTCGCCATGCTACTAGCAAGATTTCACAACCTGATGATTTGAACCATATTGAGACTAAGGGATTTCGTGGAGAAGCATTAGCCTCTATAGGTGCAGTTAGCCAACTGATTGTGGCCAGTCGTTTATCAGAAGAGGAAGGATTTCAGGTCATTCTTGATAACGGTATAATTGGAAATGTTGAGCCTGCTGCTCTTGCTCCAGGCACTAGAATTGAAGTCCTGAACCTCTTTGCTAAAGTTCCTGCCAGATTATCTTTCCAACGCCGACCATCTACAGAAACCGCAGCTATTGTCGATGTAGGAGTTCAGATGGCTCTTTGTCAACCCAGCGCTGGCTTGATTGTAGAGGTTGATGGAAGAGTAGTACTCGATTGTCCACCAGCTGAAACCAAAGAAGACCGACTTTACGACTTATTCGGGGCGACTTCTGCAGAATTAATTCCTCTATCATCACCAAGTTCAGATGATGATGCACCCGGAGAAGAGAGATGGAGTGGATGGATTTCCCCCCCTGGTCTGACTAGGAGTCGCCCAGATGACATCCACATACTAGTCAATGGTCGACCGGTTGCAGCCGGACCTTTCCTTCAAGCGGTACGTAGGGGATTTCACACTAGGCTAATGGTAGGTCGTCATCCAATCGGTGTACTGAGCTTGGTTCTACCTACGGATGAGGTAGATGTGAATGTCCACCCTACAAAAAGAGAGGTTCGATTGAAGAACTCTTGGCGCGTTCTTGAAAGACTTGAGAGAAATATCAAACATACACTTTCAAAAATTCCTACAAGACCTGAATTGAATACAGAAACTGTACTAGAGGGTATATCGGGTAAAGTTGAGAAAACAAATATCTCAACTCCAAGTTCGTCAATCCCTGAATGGGCTAGCGCAGCAAATGAGAATACAACTGTACAGACAAGATTCAGTAGTATTAGAAGTGCCCAACCACCTACTTCTAACAAAAAGGCCCGTCCAATCTCTGATTCTCAAACACATCAAGAGACAATCCCAGGACTTGATTCGGAACCAATTTCTCCTGCATTGTCATCTCATGAACGTAGTTTGCATAGACATTCTAGTGATGAGGTGAAATCTCCCCTCGATGAGCCTAAACCTAAGGCTGCGATAATTCCTGAACTTCCTGAGATGGTAGCATTAGCTCAGTTGGCTGATTCCTATATTCTGGCTCAAGGTGGTGATGAGTTATTTATTGTCGACCAACATGCTTTGCATGAGAGAATCCGGTATGAGCGACTACGTGATGAGATGGTCAGTTGGGAATCTCAACAATTAATGTCACCAATAGTGATGTCATTAGGCGCTAGGGAAAAGGCAGCGGCAATCGCTGGCCAGTCTCGATTAACTGAGTTGGGAATTTCTTTTACGGACTCAAATGAAGGAATTTTGATCACATCAGTTCCAGAGGTTCTAGTTGGGAGGGATGGCCTTGAGAATTTCATTCATGACATTCTGATTGAGATTTCTAGCACTCCAGATGGTGCAAATGATTTGGATACGGTGACCCACTTGCGAGACCACGTAGCCTTCATGCGTTCGTGCAGGGGTTCAGTGAAGGCGAATCAGAGGCTGAACCTAGCAGAGATGAGGAGGCTGCTTGCTGATATGCGAACAGTACCAAATCCTTGGGCCTGTGTTCATGGGCGACCTACAGTACTCAGATTGACCCTCGACCATCTTGATCGCCACTTCGGCCGTCACGGCTGAGATAGAGAAATTAATTGCTCTACAAAATTAGGGTGAGTTACTTCACATATTTCTGGGTTCAAGATGTCTCCTCCTACTTTGGATGCTAGTATAATTGCGACCATTGCGAGCCTGTGATCCATGTGTGTTTCTACAACTGAATCCGGCCTCGTTGGCCGTTGTCCTCCTAGAATCTTCAATCCATCTTCGGTTTCTTCTGTTACCATACCAAATGAATTCAGTAATTCTACAGTTCTTGAAATTCGATTTGATTCCTTATTCCTCGCATGTGGAATACCCGTAATTTCGCCTCCGTTTGTTAGAGCCATCCAGACCGCTGCTGGCGTGACTAAATCACTAGCATCACGCAAATCGACTTGACCTCCATTTGCGCGATCAATTTCATCAATAGCTATCAAAACTAGTGGGTCATAAGTAGGTAAAGAAGTTCGTAATGCAAGATCATCATGAAGTAGTTCAAGAATTATTGCCATAGGGAAAAGGCTCAATTCAGGTGGTATATTAACAAGATTAGGAGTCTGAACTTTCCATGAATTTAGTGAAAGAGGGTTGCTAATAATATTGGGTGAGCCACATATTGATGTGATGTCAAATGTTAACTGACTATACCCTCTACTAACTGGTTGACCTTGTAAATTCAAAATCACAGATTCTCTAAAATTTGGAGATGATAGTGCAAGTGCAGTTAGTGGTTGGCTGGATGAACTCAAGTCAAGAGTTGTTTCTCCTCCCTTAATTGGTCCCTTCACTGTGTATGGAATCCTATCTGAGGATATCTCACATCCCAATTCTCTCAGGGTATTATTCAGGGATTCGCTACTTCTACTCCTCAATGATTCATCTCCATCAATATTCACTTCCCCATCTATTGTAGCCGAAAGAGCAGTCAATATACGGGCCGCAGTACCTGAATTACCACAATTCAGTGGCGCATCTGGTGTTTTCAGTCCATTTTCCGGAGGACAAATAACCCAAATCTCACCTCGAACCACTTCAACTGCCATTTTTTCTAGACATTCGACCATTGATTCGACGTCCTTTCCGGGCTCTCCTTCGAATTGGAGACCACATTCAGAATCTCCTTGAGAAGCTAGAGTCAGCCATCTAATCATATGACTCTTTGAGGGGGGTAGTGGCCATTCATGCTGCCCCACCAGTGACATCGGTTCTAGGCTAAGCACGGTGGTGACAGGTGGTGATTTGAATTGAATCCTCGTACGAACTATTCAGAGCGAATCCAGTCTCCGAAATCACTCTCACCATCCCACCTATCGGCCTTGTCATCGATTACACTCATCTCCATTGTTTCTTCTAGAGTTCCATTTAATTCAATCAGATTTTCCTTCTTTAACATCTTTGGACTCAAACCAGGCATTAGTATTGAGATGGCTCGTGGAACTCGACCAGGGTAAACCTCGTTTACATGTCTGACAATGTTAGTTGTACAGGTGTTTGTGATGGTGTTGTACCATTCTGGCGAGGTTGCTAGATTGTTGGTTCTATGTAGATATGATTCAAGCATACGACGCTCATTTCCTTTACCCAGAACTACTGCCTTGAACAAGTGTGTCACAGAGTCCTTACGACAACGAGTTCTAACTCCAATAACATCGCGCTCAGTCGCCCAGACGTAGATTAGTTCGTACTCGCGGAATAACCCTCGGATTGGATTGTAACGCTCTCCTTTCTCTCTACGAACTTCTATTGAACACGCTAGATATCGTCCATCATTGAATTCAAACGAAAGGATTGTGTGAGCCATCTGATGACGCTTTGGGTCGAAGTATTCTAGTGTGAGCCAAATTGCTTTGACCTCTCTGAGATCATATTCTTGATTAATCCATTTTTCATCACATTCTTTCGTAGATTTCCAATTGAAATCCCGTACATTTTGGATTTTCACTATTTCATCTTCGAATTCGACTGTTGCATTTCGTGAATTGTCATTCACCCAAGAGCGGTCATTGGATGGTCTGAGTTTGTGTACTCGAATCCATAAGGCTACAAGAAATAGGAATAAAACTAGGGTCAAAAACACCAGACTCATGGTCGCCCACCCGATTGCATCCACGGTCCTTGAGAAAGCGTTCTCCGAATGAATGCTGCTCAAGATGAGGTGGCGCGGCAGGGGAGATTCGAACTCCCGAGGTGAAACACCACTGGATTAGCAATCCAGCGCAATGGCCAGGCTATGCGACTGCCGCAGTGTTTCGGCGACCTGAGATTCCCGCTTAAGCCGAGCGGTTCACTTCACTCTTCTTCAGCCGATGATTCGATGTCCATTTCTACAGCGTCACCCTCGATTAACTCCGAAGGGAGGCGAGCAACAAAGATGATTTCATCCACATGCTTTTTCTTATCTGAATCTCTTAGTTCCATTATTCGAGTTCCTTTGGTGACTTTTCCAAGTGTTTCCTTAGTCTGACTTGCAGGCATTCGAATCATCATTCCGCTTTTTGTTAGCATGAATAATTGGTCCTCAAGATTAGGTATTTGCCGTACGCCAATTATACTATCTTTTTCTGATAGGCCCATAGTGCGTACACCTTTAGTCCCACGATTGGTTTTCCGGTATCCATCACGTTCAATCGTGACTTCACCGTTTTCATCTAGGACTTCCGCACCATTCTCATCAAGAGCTGGAATCATATTCCCTGAGCCTAGGCGACTGCGTTTGGCCATACCAAACTTAGAAATTGTTAGAACACTAGTTTCGAAATCATCAGTGACAATCATTCCAATTACAGAATCAGTTTTGTCTAATTTCATTCCGCTAACGCCTTGACTGACGCGTCCTTGAACTCGTACGGTGTGAGTTGTTTGTGTTTCACCGGAATTTGGGTCAATTCGAGTTTTGACCTCCGAGGGTAGGAATCTGCATGCATATCCTCCAGATGATACTAAAACCACGTGATCTGAATTAGTAGCCGGCCTTACCTGAACTAATGAGTCATCTTCACTAGCAAATTTTAGTGCATATTTGCCATTACGATTGATTCGTACATATTCTGAAAGATTACTTCTCTTGATTCGTCCCTGACTAGTGGCAAAAATTAGGTAATGACCTTCGGGATTTTCGATTAATTCACGATCCATTGGCAGAATAGAGACCACATTTTCATCATCTCTTATTCCATTCAACAGATTTCTGATGTGAGTTCCTCTTCCATATCTACTGGCTATCGGAGTCTCCCATGCTCGCAAGCCATAGACTCGACCTGCATCGGTGAAGATTAGTAACCTGTCTTTGGAGAAGCAGGTGACTATTGCAGAAGGTGCATCTTCATCCTTGGTAGCTACACCCTTCAGGCCCTTACCGCCACGGTTCTGTAGTCTGAATGATTCGACGGGTAAGTGGCGAATATAGTCGTCCTGAGTTAGTGAGATTACTAGTGCGCGCTCAGCAACAAGATCCTCTCTGTCCATTGATAATGGACTTGGGTCGATGTGGCTACGGCGCTCATCACCATGTTTCTCAACAACAGTATTGAGTTCTTCAAGTAGGATTTCTAGCCTACGCTTGCGACTTGCAAGGATGGATTGATATTCTTTGATAGCCATCATTAATTTGTTCAGTTCTTCCTCAACTTCTTTGACATTCATCTTCGTTAGTTGATATAATCGCCTCTCAGCAATAGCCTTAGCTTGTTTTTCTGAGAAATCAAAGCGCTTTATTTTAGGGTACTTTTCTTCTCCACGAAGATATTTTTCAAATTGATTTCGGGAATCTGAATTTCGTCCGATTTCAATAATTTCGGCCATTCTGTCTTGTGCACGCATCAACCCCTCAAGGATATGAGCACGGGCTTCTGCCTTGTTTAATTCGAATTGAGTTCTACGTTCAATGACTTCTTCTCTATGTCGCATATATGTGTGAAGAATTGTCGAAAGGTCGAGTTGTACAGGCTTTCCATTTAGAATCCCCATCATGTTGGCTGAATAGGATTCTTGCAGTCTGCTTGACTGGTATAACTGATTTAGGATAGCGTGTGGGTCTGCATTATTTTTCACTTCGATAACTACACGAATTCCTTCCTTACTTGATTCATCTCGAATATCACGAATGCCCTTTATGACTTCTTTAGTCACTAAATCAGCAATTCCTCGCAGCATCGCCGCTTTTCGAACTTGATATGGGATTGAAGTAATTATGATTCTTTTTCCATTAGAGTCGTCCCTGACTTCTGCGTCAGAACGGATGTGAAATCTGCCATGTCCTGTGCGGTACATATCTAGAATCCCATCAATACCGTAAATTGTTGCTCCAGTAGGGAAATCAGGCCCCTTCAGATACTCCATATATTCTAGGGTGTCAATCTTGGGTGGTTTGTCTAAAGAGCGCTTCCTGTCTTCTTCAATGACCTTCTCTGTGTGGAATTTTACTGCAGCAGCAACCTCGTTGAGGTTGTGTGGTGGTATTTTGGTCGCCATTCCAACAGCAATCCCGTCACTTCCATTGAGTAGTAGGTTCGGGAGTCGTGATGGCAATACAGTAGGTTCAGTTTCACTATCGTCAAAATTAGCCACCATGTCAATAGTATTCTTATTGATATCATCGAGCATATGTGATGACAATCGATCTAAACGACTCTCAGTATATCGCATAGCTGCAGGTGGGTCTCCATCTATGGAACCGAAGTTGCCTTGGCCATCGATAAGTGGGTAACGCAGAGAGAAGTCCTGTGCCATTCTTACCATTGTCTGGTATAGTGCCTGGTCTCCATGAGGGTGATATTTACCCATAACTTCTCCAACAGAACGGGCTGATTTACTGTAACTTTTCTCGTGCGTATGTCCTGCTTGATGCATACCCCATAGAATCCTTCTATGGACTGGTTTTAGGCCGTCTCGGACATCTGGAAGAGCTCTTCCGATGATAACACTCATGGCATAATTGATGTAACTCTCTTTCATCTCTTCAGAGACATATCTTCGTTCTAATTCCTCTGCCACATAATCACCTCAAATGTCGAGCGACGTCACCTCTGACGCATATTTTTCGATGAATTCTCGCCTTTCAGGAACATCTTCACCCATTAGAACCGAGAACAATTTGTCCGCGGCCTCTCCGTCTTTAATATCAACACGCATCATTCTCCGAACTTCTGGATCCATGGTAGTCTCCCATAGTTGTTCGGGATTCATTTCACCGAGACCTTTGTATCTTTGAACAGAGATTTTTGCTGACG
>Ga0208894_1001003_pt1 | contig 17874 bp, 18 predicted proteins | sample ETNtaG_12_FD_185752 | JGI IMG/M metagenome (GOLD analysis project Ga0208894, IMG submission 185752) | Marine microbial and viral communities from oxygen minimum zone, Eastern Pacific Ocean - ETNP201306SV49 (SPAdes) (version 2) | ecosystem: Environmental > Aquatic > Marine > Oceanic ... | reverse complement strand
CTGCCAAATGACCATTAATTAACTCAAATAACTGCTGCTTTGCCTCTCCCCAAGCAATTCCATCAGCAAATGCAGCACGCATCTCGCTAGCTTGCTCTGCAGAGGCAAAAGCCTGCCAAATCTGGAATACAGTGGATTCATCTGGGTTTTTGGGCTGACCCGGCTCTAATAAATTGGTTTTAATTTTATTGATATGCTTTCTGAGTTTCTTTTCACTCAAGAATAGAGGAATAGTATTACCATAACTCTTACTCATCTTACGCCCATCCAACCCTTGTAACACTGCCATATCATCGTCTACCTGTGCCTCAGGCAGAACAAAATGTTCTCCATAATGATGGTTAAACCGTTGCGCTATGTCACGAGCCATTTCAATATGCTGTATTTGATCTCGACCAACAGGAATCTTGTGGGCGTTGAACATCAGAATATCCGCCGCCATAAGAATTGGATAGCTAAACAGGCCCATGGTGACGCCAAAATCTGCGTCATCTCCATTTTCTTCGTTCAGTTGCACTGCACCTTTGTATGCATGAGCTCTATTGACCAATCCCTTCGCAGTCATGCAGGTCAGCAACCAAGTCAATTCAGGAATCTCAGGGATATCTGATTGACGGTAGAAGGTCACTTTATTTGGATCTAAACCCAGTGCTAGCCATGCCGCTGCTATTTCCAGGGTAGATTGATGAACTCTCTCAGGATCTTGGCATTTAATTAGCGAGTGATAATCTGCTAGAAAAAAGAACGAGTCGTAATCACCACTGAGGCTCGCTTCGACGGCAGGCCTAATGGCACCAACATAGTTTCCTAAGTGAGGTGCTCCAGACGTTGTAATGCCCGTTAAAACGCGCCGTTTGCTCATAAATTATTTGCCGCCTTAATAATGACACCATCATACCGCTTAACCACAGTTACTCAACCTCAATACTTGGGCTCAAAGGCCTGTTAAAGATCTCTATTAACACATTGGAAAGTCTTATCGGATCCTCAACACCAGTCATTTCCCGGCAGGAGTGCATCGCCAACTGAGGGATACCAACATCCAAAGTCGGCACTCCAAGTCTACCGGATGTTATCGGCCCAATAGTACTCCCACAACCTAGATCATTTCTCGATACAAAATGCTGCACGGGTACATCAATATCGCTGCACAATTGCTTAAAGAGGCTCGATGTTATGCAGTTAGTGGCATACCGTTGCTTGACATTCACCTTCACAACAGGACCTCCATTTAGCACTGGCATATGTCCGCCATCATGTTTATTTGCATAATTAGGGTGAGTTGCGTGAGCATTATCGCAAGATATCATTAACGATTTAGTAATGACTCTACCAATCATTTCACTTGAAGTATTAACGCCACACAGCCGTGCGACGATCGTCTCCAAGAACGGCCCATCTGCTCCAATGGCAGAGACACTACCTACTTCTTCATGATCATTACAAACTATCAAAGAAGTCTGCTCACTATTGGCATTTACAATAGATTGGGTCGCCACAAAACAACTTAAAAGATTATCCAACCTCGCCGAAGTAATGAACTCGTCATTTAAACCAACAATTCCAGCTGATTGCGTGTCATATAGGCAGAGCTCATAGTCAATAACCTTATCTCCTTTTCCCAGGAAGTGCTCTGCTAGTAAATTTCTAAACGAAGTAGAGCCTGCGCATTGCATTAATACGGGGATTATGTCCGTCTGGGCGTTAATGGAGCGATCCTTGTTAGCTTCTCGATCCAAATGAATCGCCAAACTGGGTATCGTTGCCACCGCCCGCTCAAAATCAACAAGCTTTTGCTTTAGGTTTTGCTTTTTATCCCTATAAACAAGCCGTCCTGCAATGGATAAATCTCGGTCAAACCATGGATTTAAAAGCGCCCCACCATACACCTCAACACCTAACTGAAAATATCCTTGTTTATTAACTTCAGGCTGAGGTTTAACCATAAGACATGGGCTATCTGTGTGGGCACCAGCCATCTTAATACCCGTATCAACAATATCTTCTTGCCCTACGACAAAAGCTATAATTGAAGAACCATTGCGTGTAACAAAATGTTTTTCTCCGACCGAAAGCGACCAGCTATCAGACTCTTTAAGCTCGGTAAATCCTGCGCCCAAAAGAATTTTCGTCATCTCGAGCACTGCATGAAATGGCGTGGGCGATGCGTCTAAGAAACGCGTCAACTCAGCATTAAATTTTTCTCTATCTTGCAACATTTTTATAGATTCCGTTTAAATACATCGATTAAAGATCTAATAACGCATTATAAAGGCTTGTGGTCTGTGAAAACACTCAACCACAACTAAGATTTCAAACGGGCTAAAAGACTAGAAGTATCCCAGCGATTACCACCTAAATTTTGAACTTCAGCGTAAAATTGATCAACAACTTGAGTAACAGGCAATGAACTACCATTTCTTTCAGCCTCTTCAAGGGCAAAAGAAAGATCTTTACGCATCCATTCGACGGCGAAACCGTGTTCATACTCATCCGCTAGCATAGTTTGGTAGCGATTATCCATTTGCCATGACTGTGCGGCGCCTTTGGATATAACTTCTACCACTTGATGAGCATTGAGACCAGCCCGCTCAGCAAAATTAAGTCCCTCAGCAAGTCCTTGCACTAGTCCCGCTATACATATTTGATTGACCATCTTGCAAAGCTGCCCACTGCCTGCAGGACCCATCAGATTTACAGCCTTTGCATAGGAATTGATTGCTTCAATGACGCGAAGAAAGTCCGACTCCTGTCCTCCACACATTACCGTAAGCTGACCACTCTCCGCTCCTTGTTGGCCTCCGGATACCGGAGCATCTACAAAACCAATCTTATTTTTTTCAGCTTCGGCAGCCAGTTTATGTGCTAATTTTGCCGAGGTGGTTGTATGATCAACAAGAATAGCACCCGCAGACATACCAGCAAAAACACCATCTTTCCCGAATGTTACATCGATAACATCATCATCATTACCTACGCAAATAAACACAATATCCGCATCTTTAGTCACGTCCGCCGGGGTGGATTTAAGGGTTCCTGAATATTGTCTTAGCCATTTTTCTGCGGTTTTACGAGTTCGATTATAAACCGATACTGAATATCCTTTCTTAGATAGCCAACCTGCCATGGGAAAACCCATGACTCCGAGGCCTACAAAAGCAACCTTAGTGTCCATGCTACGTTTCCCTAATTCGCTTTCTTTTTTGCCAAGCCTCTGTACCACGCAGATAGACTAGATCTATTGAGCTTATGGTCTTTCCTTCACCTTTATTATATCTAGATAAGGCAATCCCTAAAAGATCCACAGCATTTGGATATACATGGGTCAAAAGATCCGACCAACCACCCCCGGATGGAATTAGTTTATCCCCATCACCAATAATGGCGCTTGGCGAGAGCTCCTGTATCCACTTGATGGCATCTTCAGCTTTAAGTAATCGGTCATCATGATAAGTTGAAATTTGCCCGTCACAATTAACGTTATAACAACCACAGTTAAACTCTCCCATCCGAGCATCTAGGACAACCATGACTGTCTGATCGCCGTCAGACTTATCTGGCAGAGAGTTATCTCTCATTTTGCGAGTATATGTAGCGACCATAACCTCTAACGAAGATACTGGCACAACTGGAATATCTAAACCAAACGCTAGACCTTGTACGGCAGCGAACCCAATACGAAGTCCCGTAAAAGAACCTGGGCCGACAGATACACTAAGTGCGTCTAGTTTGTTGGCTTCCATAGATAACTCAAGGAGAACCTCATTAATCATCTTCATGACGAGCTGAGTATGTGAACGCGGTTCTTGAGCGTAACGAAATACATCTCCCGAAGCACTATGCAGCGCCACAGAACACGCATCTGTTGAAGTTTCTATCGCAAGAATTGATGTCATTCCTAGCCCTTAAATCTTGGATTGAAAAACTTGGTATTACCCAAACCTTTTATTTCGTAGGCAATAGAGAAAGTGATCATTCAGCACGTCATTGAACTTTGAACATTTACTCCATTGCAGCCACTAATCTTGCCTGAACATCAGAGAGTATCCCCAAACCATTCACTGTTGAGAATTTTGGTGATTGATTCTGTAAATCTTCTAACTCTGTATAGAATTTCACCAACGGTTTGGTCTGCTCGTGATAGACATAAAGCCTGTTGCGCACAGTATCTTCAAGATCATCCAATCTCTGAACCAAGGGTTCTCCAGTATCGTCGTCAAACCCAGCAACCTTCGGTGGGTTGTGCTCAACATGGTAGACCCGTCCAGAATTCTCGTGAACTCTGCGGCCGCTTAAGCGAGAAACAATCTCTTCGTCATCCACGCTAATCTCAACCACCACATCAATTTTTATTCCAGCGTCACTAATAGCTTGAGCTTGAGGGATGGTACGAGGGAATCCATCAAATAAGAATCCATTTTTACAATCGCTCTGGTTGATTCGTTCTTTAACCAATGCAATGATTAAGTCATCCGAAACTAGCCCCCCAGACTCCATAATTCCTTTCACCTGTGATCCTAATTCAGAGCCAGACTTAACTGCTGCTCGCAACATATCACCAGTGGATATCTGCGGAACAGAGTACTGTTCGGTAATAAACTTTGCTTGAGTGCCCTTCCCGGCACCTGGGGGACCTAATAAAATGACTCTCATTACGGCTATTCCTCAATTAACTATCGCTTACAGCTATTGGTTGAAATCTACCCATAAGCTAATATTTTTCTCTCACCATCTAGATAGATAGGACGTCTGACAAGACCCGGCAAATCGGCCGCGTACGATACACGTAATGCCATAACTGGACAACCCTGCCCTGGTTATAAGATATATGCTTTTCCTCAATTAACTAGGCCGCCTTGGCTTGTATTCAGTCTTCTTGACCTCGAGCCATAGTAACTCTAACTGCTCAACTGAATGATCATGAATGTTTTTATCTCCAATAAGATCCTCCATGGCACCAAAGCGTCTACTAAATTTTTCATTAGCATGTCGGATTGCAGTCTCAGGATCGATCTTTAAGTGTCTAGCCAAGTTGACACAACTGAACAACAAATCTCCTAATTCGTCAGCGACCCCTACAACGTCTCCCCTCTGAATTTCTACCTCAAGCTCAAGAAGCTCTTCATTAATTTTATCAATCACCGGCCCCGTATCTGTCCAGTCGAAACCTACAGTTGCCGCTCGTTTTTGTAGCTTTAAAGCTCGACTAAGGGCTGGCAGAGCAAGGGGTATGTCATCAAGGGTCTTTTGAGAGCCTTTATTTTCTCTCTCTTGCTTTTTAATCGATTCCCATACTTCTTTAATATCGTCAATTTGCGTATCTGGATGATTATTTCTAACTGACTCTAATGTTCCTTCGGGGAACACATGGGGATGTCTTCTAATCAATTTATCAGTGATAGATGATGTAACTCGGTCAAAATCAAACTGCCCCTGCTCTTCACCTATTTGGCTATAAAATATAATTTGAAAAAGTAAATCCCCTAGCTCTTCATTAAGATGCTCCATGTCATTTCTTTCAATGGCATCAACGACCTCATATACCTCTTCAATGGTATGACTTGTGATGGTTTGGAGTGTCTGCTTTAAGTCCCAAGGACATCCTGTTTCAGGATCTCGTAAACGCCGCATTAAATAGCGCAGGTCATTAATTGTGTAATTTTTCACCATCTCATCACTCATAGGAGTAGGTTCTAACTAGATAAAACAGCATAGGCAATTGCGTAATCTCTTTCATCAGCAATACTAATTAGCACAACCGACCCCTCTTTTTTAGCGAGTATTTTAGCCGCACCCCCTGACAAGCTTATTTGAGGTGCTCCTTTAATATCATTAGTTATGACCATATCCTGAAAACTCACTCCATGGCCAATACCAGTTCCCAAAGCTTTGGCCACTGCTTCTTTTGCCGCAAAACGCTTGGCCAAAAAAGCCGCTTTTTGATGGCTCTTTTGATAATGCTTTTGTTCAGATTCAGTCAAAATGCGTTCTACAAATTTATCCTCTTGGCGATTCAGAACGTCTGAAATTCTTGCTATTTCAACGATGTCAGTACCGATACCTATAACCATTAATATTGTCCTTTAAACTTTGTCTAATCTTGGGCAGCAGAATTAGCCAAGTGTTGACGATAGAGTTCACGACTATGCAATTTACGCCCATCAAGATAAAAGTCTATCACGCTACGTAAAAGCTGTTTTGCAGTTAAAATCACCGACTTACGATCAAACTTACCCTCTGATAAAGCCATAAGATCTGATCCTCTGAATACACCAGCCATTGCCTTACTTTGATTAGAACACTCCATCAAGCCTCGTTCAGGGATATATTTATACAACTTGTCTGCATCGAGATATTCGCCAGATTCAGCGTCTGTATCAATAGCCAGACCATAACCCAGTTCCTCTAGGAGGCTCATTTCAAGCTGTCGCAGTTTGAGCTCGCTTAACTGCCCAGAGCTCATATGAGCGAAGTACTGTTGGTATTGATCATAGAGATATTCATGAGGATCATGCTCATGAAGAAGACGAAAAAACAATTCATTGATATAGAGCCCTGTAAAAAGACATTCACTCTGTAGAAATAGAGGGCTCTGAGTCACGTCAGCCTGAGTAAGCGTCTTCAAATCACCGCGACCTTGCCAACTAAATTGATGCTCTGTGTAAGGAAAAAGAGCCCGAGTAACACCTTTTCTGTTAGGCTTTCTATAGCCCTTAGCTACACAGCAGACACGGCCATAATTTTTAGTAAATAAATCAACTAAAAGACTGGTTTCACGGTAGGGTCTTGTATGTAACACAAACCCAACTTCAGAATCAGTCTTCACTATCCCTCACTCATCCATGTAACCTAGGCTTCGCAAAGCACGCTCATCATCAGACCAGCCACTACGGACCTTTACCCACGTTCTCAGCATCACCTTGGAATCCAATAGATTTTCAATGTCAGCGCGAGACTGCTCACCAATTTTTTTAATACGTTCACCCTTTGTGCCAATAATAATTTTTTTCTGGCCATCTCGTTCAACTAATATCAGAGCATCGATATAGGTAATTTTCCCTTCAACGCGGAATTCCTCGATTTCCACGGTTACTTGATAAGGAACTTCAGCACCTAGTTGCCGAGTGATTTTTTCTCTTACAATTTCCGCTGCCAAAAACCGTTCGCTGCGATCTGTAATTTGATCTTCTGGAAAAAGATGATCTTTTTGCGGAATGTAAGACTTAATTTTTTCTTCCAACTCAGCAAGGTTTGTCTTTCTCAAAGCTGATAATGGAATTAACTCTACCGCATTAACCTTACTAGACAGAAATTCAAGGTGAGGTAAGAGTGCTTTTTTATCCTCGATCATATCCACCTTATTAAGTGCAACAATTAAAGGAACCTTGTTATTAGACAAGTATTTCGCCACATACTCATCTGCTTCACTCCATTCAAAGCGGTCAACTACAAATACAACTAAATCGACATCTGAAATAACACTGGCCGCAGAGCGATTCATCACTCTATTAATTGCTCGCTCCTGGTTGGTATGAATACCGGGAGTGTCTACAAATATCATTTGAATATTGTCATTAGTTTTTATGCCGAGCAAAGTATGGCGGGTAGTCTGGGGTTTACGCGACGTAATACATAGCTTTTGACCCAATATATGGTTCAATAAAGTAGACTTTCCAACATTAGGTCGACCAACAATAGCCACGTAACCACAGTAGGTATTTTCAGCTGTCACTACTTTAGCTCCAATTGTGTTAGTAATTGTTCTGCCACCATTTGCTCTGCTCTTCTCCTACTGCTTGCTGTAGCGCTTATCTCATCTTTAACCACATCTAGTTTACAGCTTACTGTAAACAAACGATTGTGAGCCTCACCGCCTGTTTTCACTAGTTGGTAGTCTGGCAAGGGTTCACCCCTTTTTTGCAACCATTCTTGGAGTGCAGTTTTAGGATCTTTTCCAGGCTTTACTTTTAAGGCGCTCTCAATAAAGGTCCCAAACCATAATAAGATGCACTCTTTGGCCATCTCCATGCCTTTATCTAGATAAACTGCCCCAATAAGCGCCTCGACAGTATCTCCAAGAATCGAGTCACGACGTTGACCGCCGCTCTTCATTTCACCCGAGCCGAGAAGTAACTCTGCTCCCAACTCTAACTCTTTTGCCACTTGCGCTAATGATTCACCACGCACTATATGCGAGCGCATAGGACTAAGCTCTCCCTCTCGAGCATCTGGAAACTGTCTATATAAAAACTCTGTTACGACTAACCCTAGAATCGAGTCCCCAAGAAACTCCAACCGTTCATTATTGGGGCCAGAAAAGCTACGATGAGACAGTGCTAACAATAATAGGTCGGGGTTATCAAACTGATAGCCAAGTCTTCGCTCGAGTTGTGCAATATTAGCAGCCACAGCAATACCTAGGATTTATGTTATTAACCAACAGTATATTGTAAGAAAGAGCATCCCGACCGACTATTTTTGCATCGTCGGGCAAAACTAGCCTGTCAATCTTCTATTCGATTGATCCCGCTCGAGAGAAGTTGGGTACACTCAAGAAATCATTCCAAAACATCCAACGCGCGAACGCCTTACCAACGATTCGATCTTCGGGAACAGGCCCCCAAACGCGACTATCGCTCGAATTATCTCGATTGTCCCCCATCATGAAGTAATGCCCTTGGGGCACTACCGTTGAAAAGTTCTGACTCAAGCGGCTTGGTGGCTCCCGCTTTTGAATCTCATGTTCAACGCCATTAAGATTCTCTATCATGACTTTAGATCGAGGCGCTCCGGGCTCAACTTCCGACGGTTCTTGACTCATAGCTTCATTATTAACGTACAGCATTCCATTGATAACACTGATTTTATCTCCAGGCAATCCAACTAAACGCTTGATAAAATAGCGAGTCTCATGAGGCGGGAAAAACACAATGACATCTCCACGTTTAGGCGTGTCAACATCAAATAGCTTAGTCCTAACAACTGGTAACCTAATGCCATAATTCCACTTACTTACCAATATAAAATCACCCACTTTTAGTGTAGGGACCATAGATTTAGAAGGAATCTGAAATGGCTCAATTATAAAAGAACGGAGGATTAACACCAAACCCAATACCGGCGCTAATGAACCGAAAAACTCAATAATACCTTCGTCTGTTTTTACCCAAAATCGATTCAACAACCAGAAGAACGCTGTGATTATAAAAATCACAGTGAGTATCAGTTCAAAGTTCCAGTCCATCTCACATAATCCTTTTATTAAGCCTTTTTCTGAATGCCATTAAGTCTTTAAGACCGCTAGAAATGCATCTTGAGGTATTTCGACACTACCCACCTGCTTCATTCTCTTCTTGCCGGCCTTTTGTTTCTCCAACAGCTTTTTCTTACGAGTAACATCTCCACCATAACACTTTGCTGTTACGTTTTTACGCAGTGCTTTTACAGTTGTACGCGCAATAATACTTCCTCCAATAGCTGCTTGAATCGCAACATCAAACATCTGCCGAGGTATTAACTCTTTCATCTTATCAGCCAGATTTCGACCTTTATGGATAGAATGGTCGCGGTGAGTAATAGCAGCTAAAGCGTCAACACGATCACCGTTAATAAGGATATCGAGCTTTACTAATGATGCCATCTCAAAGCGCACAAACGCATAATCTAAAGATGCAAAACCACGACTAACAGACTTTAAACGATCAAAAAAGTCCATTACAACTTCGCTCATAGGCAATTCATATCGAATAGATACCTGACCACCAATGAATTGCATATCTTTCTGAACTCCGCGCTTTTCGACGCAGAGTGTAATTACATTTCCTACATATTCTTTTGGTACAAGAATATTAGCCTCACAAATCGGTTCACGCATTTCTTCAATTTGGCCTGGATCTGGAAGGTCCGAGGGGTTAGACATATATAGAGTTTCACCCTTAGAGGTAATAATTTCATAAACAACTGTGGGCGCTGTCGTAATCAGGTCTAGGTTATATTCTCGCTCAAGCCGTTCTTGGATAATTTCCATGTGCAGCATGCCAAGAAATCCGCAACGAAAACCAAACCCCAAGGCATCTGAACTCTCTGGTTCATAAAATAAAGATGCATCATTGACTGCAAGTTTACTTAGTGCTTCGCGAAATTCTTCAAAGTCATCAGAGTCAACAGGAAACATACCAGCATACACCTGAGGCTTGATCTTCTGGAACCCAGGCAAAGGGTCAACATCGGTTGTACTTAAGGTGGTTACAGTATCTCCTACGGGGGCACCTAAAATATCTTTAATTCCAGCAACCATAAAACCCACTTCGCCAGCTCTCAGCACGCCTGTCTCTTTACGCTTGGGCGTAAATACACCCACGCTATCAACCACATGGGCCTTACCAATAGACTTGGCAACAATTTTATTCTTTACCTCTAGCGTTCCTTGCATCACACGAACCAAGGACACAACACCAAGATAGTTATCAAACCAAGAATCAATAATTAGCGCCTGCAAAGGCGCATTTACATCACCCACCGGAGGAGGGACTTGGTTCACCAGCTCTTCTAAAATTTCACCTATGCCATCGCCTGTTTTAGCGCTGCATCGGACTGCTTCGTCAGCTTCAATCCCAATGATATTTTCAATCTCATTGATTACCTGTTCTGGCTCAGCCTGAGGTAAATCCATTTTGTTCAAAACCGGAATAACTTCAAGGCCCTGAGCTATCGCTGTGTAGCAATTAGCCACTGATTGAGCTTCTACTCCCTGAGCCGCATCAACAATAAGAAGAGCACCCTCACATGCGGCGAGGGATCTTGAAACCTCGTAGGAAAAATCAACGTGGCCGGGCGTGTCAATAAAATTAAGTTGATAGGTTTTTCCATCTTGCGCAGTGTAAGGCAAAGTAACACTCTGAGCCTTGATAGTAATACCGCGCTCTCGCTCAATATCCATAGAGTCAAGCACCTGGGCGGCCATCTCACGCTCGCTTAGTCCTCCACATAACTGGATAAAGCGATCGGCAATGGTGGACTTCCCATGATCAATATGGGCTATGATTGAGAAATTTCTAATATGGCTAAGATCAGACAATGGATTGTACTACCCTTCAAATAAGCGCGCGCAGTCTAGCCTATTTGCCACAATGAAGCTATGAGAGTGATGCAAATACATCAGTAATACGCTAATCATTCGTTAATCTGAATGGTTCTAAAAATTGCCTTTCCTTGCCGATAAAAGCGTATCCGTATTGGAGTATTTTTAGGAATTTCCGCTATAACCAACCGGTATTCCTCTGAGTCATCGATGCGACTATATCCCAACTGAATAATAATGTCGCCAGCTTCTAAACCTGCGGTGTTAGCAGGCGAATCAGGTAAAACCTTGACCACCTCTACACCTCCGCGTAGGCGCAAGAGACGCAGATCTTCTGCACTCGGATCTACAACCGAGAGTCCAAGCCGATCTGATTGGTTGAGAACCGAGGCTTGGATATCATCGTCTCCTTCAAGAACCCCAATCTTCAATTCCAATTCTTTGAACTTTCCTTCACGATAAACTTCGACATTGATCATTTCTTCTGGTTTTATCAGACCAACGATATGTGGTAGATCTTCAGACCGCAAAATAGATTGGCCATCGACACTAATAATTACATCATTAGGCTTTATACCCCCTACATCGGCGGCGCTACCCGGTGACACGGATTCAATATAGGCGCCTTTGGGACCTGGCAACCCTAGGGCGCCAGCCATGAATTGATCCACATCACTAATACCTACACCCAGAAAACCTCTCCTCACCTCTCCAGTGTCTCTAAGTTGAGCAACCACATTTGTCGCGATGCTAACTGGAATCGAAAAAGAAAGTCCTACCGATCCGCCAGTGGGGGAATAAATCTGAGAATTGATACCAACGACTTCTCCATTAAGATTAAATAGTGGCCCTCCGGAATTACCTCTGTTAATTGCCACATCAGTCTGAATGAAAGGCACATAGTTCTCTCCTTTCTCTGTGGGTAAACTGCGCCCTATCGCACTTACAATACCCGCCGTCACTGAATAATCTAAACCAAACGGTGAACCTATAGCGAGGACCCAAGATCCTACCTTGATGCTCTCAGAAGACGCAAACTTCAAACTAGGCAAATTATCAGCGTCAATTTTCAATAAGGCCAGGTCAGAACGTCGGTCAGAACCCACAATCACCGCGGAATACTCACTACGATTAGCAAACTGGACCTGGATATCATCTGCACCGTTCACCACATGATGATTAGTTAAAATGTATCCATCCTTAGAAATCACAAAACCAGACCCCATAGTTCTTGACGGTCTCGCGGGACGCCTGCGCTGCTCCAGTAGTTCTCTGAATATTTCCGGGACCTGTCCACCACCCCGAAACTGATCGCGATTATCAGTTGGCTTACTGACAGTGTTGATTTTCACTACTGCAGGTGCTGCTGCTTCAACAAGCGCACTAAAGTCTGGCAACTCGGCATAGACATTATCAAAACTAACAATGACTAACAAAGTGGTAAATACGATGTTTTTAAACACTTAAAACTCCATAAAACTTAATTAAACAATACGTTTCTCTATTTTTTCTAGCTCACTAGAGTCATTCTCAACGCAACATAAGACTGGATTGCTTTGAATATCCTCTTGGGTCTTTTGACCGCGCAAATTTACTAAAATTCCGCCACCAACAAAACCAATTAATGCCCCCAAGATACTGATTAAATCTTGCTCAAAGGTCTTTCCTTGAGCACTCATCATCCAAGCTCCCGCTATAGCTCCGATAATAGGCACCAGATAAACCACCAGAGATCCTTTCACTACAATATGCTCAGGGATACCGATAGTAACAGACTGTCCCAATCTCAATTTATCGACACAAAAGTCCCCGGGCAATACTCGGATTTCATTTTTAGCGCTCGTCATTTTGGTGAGAGCAGTATGGCCGCAGCCTTTTTGCGCACTACAAGAGTCACATGTAGTCTGCTGAATTGTTTCGACCATCAAGCTATCTTGGTTTTTTGAGACGATCGTTCCGGTTTCGAAAATCATATTAATACGTGCCACTAAAATCTACGACGGCTTAGACAGTTCAGATGCATGAACAATTGATTCAGCGACCATTTTTGCGGTGCCAGCTGGGACTTCACCTACAACAGAAACTGTAACTTCTTTATCAAAGCTCTTTATCTTGCTAGTTACAAGTGCACTAGCACCATGGCGGGTAGCTAAAACAGGCAGGTTAACACTAACTTTGGGAGACTCAACAAAAACAGTAAAAACAGCTATTCCATCAGAATAAACAAGCATTTGTTGATCTGTCTCCTTATTTTTTTCAAAATTAATCAACTGGAATCCTGGCGGCACCCAACTAGCGCTCCAATTGACTCCGTCTATACTTGAATCATCGCTCTTGCAATCTTTTTCAGCCTTTAAGGCTACTTTAGGAAAATCCAACGATAACAGATCTTCATCAACGCTAAGCTCAATAAATTGAAATCTCTCCAAAGGATTCCCTGAAAGGTCTAATATTACCGACATTAATAGAAGATTAGTCTCATTATCGATTGCCAACACATAGGGCAACCGATGTTTGTCTTTTGGATTAACCAACAACATACTAGCTTTGCGATTCGCAACGCGCAATTGCCCTCGAACCTCCAAGGAGTAAAATTCTTGAATCAGCTCGAAACTATCCGAGCTTATATTTGGTCGTGAACCTATGTTTGAAGCCTTCAAATGGCCTGACTCGCAACTCGGGTCACTGCGAAACCTCGAAAATTCACCCTCGGCGCCATCTAAATGGATGATCTTCTCAAAATTAATACCATCTTGAACAAGATGAATTATCTTCGATGTCTTTAGGCGGCCTGACTTTTCATAGGTTATCAGACCTGAATAGTTCAACGCACCTGAGGCCTCGATCATATTTCTCATGAGCATTTGGCCCGAACTCTCTTGTTGAGATATCGAATGACTAGAAACGAAAATGGCGGTCATAAAAACCGCCACTTTGAATATTTTAACGTTACGAAATTCTGTCACGACTAAAGCTTATTCCTTTTGAGTAGGTAGTTCACGTTCTTCTATCCGTGCGTATGGAAGCATTCCTTGATTCCTCACATAAGGAGCCTGGTTAGAATGCTTAGCCAAAATATATGCCAAGTATAGGCGTATTTCTTTTTCTGAATAATGCTTCTGAGCAATACCTTCAGAACTCACAGCTCTAATATCAGCATCCAACATCCAACCCAAGGGAACCTGATTCACAGGGCCAACTATATCATCAACAGACTTGTTATCAATCTGAGCAAAGTTGATTGCGTCATTGACGTTTAATTCAGATTGTTCAAACTGCTGAACCCCCATTATGGCTACCACAGCAACTGAAGCAGCGATAGCAAAGCGGCCAGAGGAGTTTAAAATTCTTCTAAGAGGGTTCGTTTTGAGTGCATCTTCATTTTTGATCGCTTCAGAAATAGCAGATGAATAATCTACATCAGACACAACGCCGCCTCTCATCACCGCTGAAATAGCATGATAGCGCTGCCATTTCCCTCGAATGGTAAGAGTGTTAGTCCCATCATTAGATGCCAACTCCTTCAAGACTCTGCGAGTTTCAAGATCTTGCGCCTCGCCGTCCATCATGGCAGATAACGACTCGCCTAAATTATTATCATATTGACTCATTTCTATGCCTCTTAAAGGTGCTAAACTTCTTTAAATGTTGAGTCTATGACCAACCAATAAGTAAAAGGTTCACTAATCTTCTATTCAGTGTTAATTAGTTTACCTACAACTGCATCAATTGACTCTCTAGCCCTGAAGATACGTGACCTTACAGTACCCACAGGGCATTCCATAATTTCAGCAATTTCTTCGTAGCTAAGACCTTCATACTCTCTCAATGTAACGGCCGTGCGAAGATCTTCTGGCAGCTCAGCAATAGATTTAACGATTACTGACTCTAATTCATCTCGAAAAAGCTGATTCTCAGGTGTCCCTAAATCTTTTAAATACTCACTCCCAGAATAATACTCGGCATCATCTATATCAACATCTGAACCTGGTGGCCGTCGACTGCGTGAGACCAAATAATTTTTCGCGGTATTAACCGCAATCCGATAAAGCCAAGTATAAAACTGGCTTTCACCTCGAAACTTAGGAAGTGCTCGATAGGCTTTTATAAAAGCTTCTTGCACAACATCTGCAACCTCATCAGTGTCTCGTACGAAACGACCGACTATGGCATGAACCTTATGTTGATACTTTAAAACTAAAAGATCAAAAGCTCTCTTGTCGCCTTCTTGTACCCTAACCACCAACTGCTGATCTGTGGCTTCACCTTTAATTTCAGTCATTCACTGTTCCGACTTTGCTACTTTTGATTAGATTAATTAAAGCAAACGGAATGAAAGATCCCATAATGCTTTACTACAGACCACTGAATGCCTGTTAAGTTCGCTTGATTCAAAATGTTATATTATCATGTCGCTCCAATACTGTGTGACATACAAATGAAGCAAACCCATCTTTATGACGTTCTTATCATTGGTAGTGGTGCTGCTGGTCTAACTAGCGCCCTGCAATTAGATAAAAACCTCAATATTGCTCTAATCAGTAAATCTTCCCTACAAGGTGGAGCCTCTTGGCTCGCTCAAGGCGGTATTGCAGCAGTTTTTGATGAAAACGATAGTGCCGATGCTCATGTTGAAGACACCCTTATTGCAGGAGCTGGTCTATGCCATGAGGAATCAGTGCGCTTTGTGGTAGAAAACGGTCCTGAGGCGGTGAGTTGGCTTATTGAGCAGGGCGTTACCTTTACTCGAGAGAACAATCAACAGAATTACCACCTCACACAAGAGGGCGGCCACAGTCATCGAAGAATTCTTCATACTGCGGACGCAACAGGGAAGGAAGTCACTGGAACGCTGGTCGATCAGGCCATTACCGCTCCTAATATTGACATCTTCGAACATCATTGTGCTGTTGATTTGGTCACTCAAGCGGATAAAAACTCACGTAAGATTCGATGTACTGGCGCTTATTTGCTAGACATACAAACGTCGGTAATATCACTATTTCAGGCCAAAAGCGTAATACTTGCATCTGGAGGTGCCAGCAAAGCCTATCTCTATACTAGCAATCCGGATGGAGCCAGTGGCGATGGGATTGCGATGGCATGGCGCAAAGGTTGTCGAGTCGCAAATTTGGAGTTTAATCAATTTCATCCGACTTGTTTGTATCATCCAAAAGCCAAGTCATTCTTGATCACTGAGGCCCTACGTGGAGAGGGCGCTATTTTGCGGCTTCCTAACGGAAGTGCCTTTATGGAGAATTTCCACCCTGATGCAGAGCTTGCTCCCCGAGATGTAGTAGCACGAGCTATAGATCATGAAATGAAGAGACTAGGAAGTGACTGTCTGTATTTGGATATAAGCCATCAATCTGCTGAGTTCATTACAGAGCACTTCCCTACAGTTTTTAACCAGTGTTTACAGTATGGAATAGATATTACAACTGACCCCATTCCAGTTGTTCCGGCTGCACACTACACCTGCGGCGGGATTATAGTTGGCAATGATGGTCAAACTGATCTGCTAAATCTCTATGCCATCGGCGAAAATGCCTTTACTGGGTTGCACGGAGCAAACCGAATGGCAAGTAACTCTTTGCTAGAGTGCTTGGTATACGCCCAAGGAGCAGCCAGAAAAATCAATCAACAAATTGGTCAAATTCCTGTTCCTGATTTTATTCCTGAGTGGGATGAATCTAGAGTAGGTCACTCAGATGAAGACGTTGTTATCTCCCATAACTGGGATGAACTTCGCCGTTTTATGTGGGATTACGTCGGTATTGTTCGAACAGATAAACGCCTAGCACGCGCTCAACATCGAATTAAACTTCTCCAAAAAGAAATCCAAGAATACTATAGTAATTGCCTAATTACTCGAGACCTACTAGAGCTTAGGAATCTGGCAACAGTATCTGAATTGATTATTCGCTGCGCCATGCAACGTAAGGAAAGTCGCGGACTTCACTTTACCTTGGACTATCCTGAATTATCACCCATTGCTCGAGATACCGTGATGGTTCCCATCAATTACGCTGGCCAAGATGTCATCATTAACCGTGACTAGTGTTAAATACTGCAAGAAAGTAATAGGGCCCGCAGTTGATGATGCTGTGAAGAACTAACAACATCTTTTGTAATCGCGCGACTGAATACAACCCCTTCAGGGGTCCTAAAATAGATAATAATCAACCAATCTGTAATAAATTGATTTGAGTCTAATCGTAATTCAGTTAAATCATCTCTACCGCGAAGATTCCAAAGATTTGTCTCAGAATTAAACACCAACTCTTCCGTTTGAGCTAGATGCATGGCAGTGATAGATTGGTAAAAAATAGTCCTACCGTAATGATAGCGAGGACTTTTACCCAGAATACTATCGGAAGTGAACTTAATAAAAGCAAGATCGACTCTGCTAGTCCAATACTGGCTAGCAACAGGGTTTTCGATGGCCTTAGACTAAATCGTTGATGGTTTTTTTGCGACTATCACGAATTATCTGCAGGATCCTTTGCATGTTTGGGTCTGTGGGCTGCTCTCTTTGCATGAACCATAAAAATAAGGTCTGGTCTTCGCAGTCCAAAAGCACCTGAAACCGAAGTTGGTCTTGTTCATCTAACGAATCATAGACATTTTCGACAAAGGGGGTAAGAATTAGATCTAGCTCTAACATACCGCGGCGACTCGCCCAAAGCAGACGGTTTTTATTCATAACTAATCATTCAGTGTGCAAAAGCGGTATTATAAGAGACAATCAACTTTAAACAAACAGGATCACTTTAACCTATGGACTGGCAACT
>Ga0208894_1001002_pt1 | contig 17878 bp, 21 predicted proteins | sample ETNtaG_12_FD_185752 | JGI IMG/M metagenome (GOLD analysis project Ga0208894, IMG submission 185752) | Marine microbial and viral communities from oxygen minimum zone, Eastern Pacific Ocean - ETNP201306SV49 (SPAdes) (version 2) | ecosystem: Environmental > Aquatic > Marine > Oceanic ... | reverse complement strand
TTAATTCAAACATTTAATTCATCAAATGATATTTTTCAACAAATTATTGCTAATGATTATGAATCAATGTTCAATAGTCAAATAGAAGAAAGAGAAAAGTTTAAATATCCTCCTTTATATAAATTAATTAAGATAACAGTAAAACATAAAAATTTTGAACTTGTTAATAAATCTACAGATTGGTTAGCCAAAAATTTATCTTATGTTCTTAAAGAAAATGTGTTAGGCCCTGAATTTCCATATATTAATAGGGTTAGAAATAAATATCAAAAAAATATTCTTATAAAAATACCTTCTAATCAATCCCTAGCTGCAACTAAAAATTTTATAAAAAAATCTAAAGAAAAATTGCATTCGATCTCAACCTATAGCTCTGTGAATGTAATCTTAAATGTGGATAATTACTAACTTATTTAGACTCGAGCATTTTTTCTAGTTCTACCTTTCTGTTTCTACTAACAGGAATCAAAGTTGATTCAATCTCTACAGCTTTACTACTAAGATTTTCAATCCTATCAAGATTTATAATATATGATTTATGGATTCTAAGGAATTTATTTGTTGGTAATTTTTTTTCAAAACTTCTCATAGAAGATAATACTATAATATTTGACTTTGACGTAACAACTTTGACATAGTCTCCTAATGCTTCTATCCATTTTATATCTTTAGTATATACCTTTCTCTTTTTTAGATTGCTTTTAAGATATAGATGAGGTTTGTTTTTTTTGATAAAATTCCCAAATAATTGTTGAAATTTCATTTCTACTTTCTGAATTTTTTCTTCATTTAATGGAAATTCTATATACTCCATTGCATTATATTGAAAACTTTTAAAAGCATGTTCTGTTTGATTGCTAATAAATACAATTTTTGAATCTGATTTTATTGAATCTAAAAAGACAAATGGATTAAATTTAGGTAGGCTAAAGGCAATAAATATTACATCAACATTAATAGAATTTAAAAATTGTTTTGGATCATTAAAATTATCAAAACATGATAAGATTGAAAAAGATGTTTGTTCTTCTATAAGTTTTTTAAGAATTTTTAAATTCTCAGAGTCTTGGTCAATTATTATACAATTTTTAGTCAATATTGAAAAATAGTTTATGTTTTCTAACCATAAAATTAACTAATTTGCATATTTAAACTAAAAAATTGTCAAAACAATTTAAAATACCTACTTTTGCAGCCATTAAAAAATAAATAGAAATGAATAATTATGAAACTGTTTTCATTTTAAATCCCGTTTTATCTGAAGATCAGATAAAGGAAACAGTCCAGATATATGAGAAATATTTGACATCTAAAGGTGCTGAAATGGTTTCCAAGGAGGATTGGGGATTAAAAAAGTTAGCTTATCCTATTCAAAACAAAAAGAGTGGATTTTATCATCTTTTTCAATATTCAGTTGACCCAAATGTTATTTCAGGGTTAGAAGTTGAATTTAGAAGAGATGAAAGGTTTATGAGATATTTAACTGTTAGGTTAGATAAGCATGCGATTGAATGGGCAGAGAAAAGAAGAGAAAAATTAAAGATTAAAGCTTAAAGTAATGTCAAATATACAACAACAAGCAAAAGGCAAAAATGATGGAGAAATTAGGTATTTAACTCCTTTAAATATAGACAATACTACTGTAAAGAAATATTGTAGATTTAAAAAATATGGAATTAAATATATAGATTATAAAGATTCTGATTTTTTATTACAATTTGTAAATGAACAAGGCAAGTTATTGCCCAGAAGACTAACAGGAACATCATTGAAATATCAAAGAAAGGTTTCTGTAGCTGTAAAAAGAGCTAGACATCTTGCTTTAATGCCGTATGTAGCTGATTTGTTAAAGTAAAATTTCTAAAAATGGAAATAATATTAAAAAAAGACGTAGAGGGAGTTGGATTTAAGGATGACATCATAACTGTTAAGAATGGTTTTGGTAGAAATTTTTTAATACCAAATGGCTCAGCAATATTAGCAACATCTTCAGCTAAAAAAATATTAACTGAAAATCTTAAGCAGCAGGCTGTGAAGGATAAAAAAATAGTTGATGATGCAAATAAGATTGCAAAGGAAATTAAAGCTTTAGATATAAAAATAAAATCTAAGGTAGGTGAGGGTAAGAAACTTTTTGGTTCTGTTAACAATATAAATGTACAGAACGAACTAAAAGAAAAAGGTGTTGAAATTGATAAGAAATCAATAATGATTACAGGTAGTAATATAATAAAGCAATTAGGAAAATACAATGCTGTTGTTAGGTTACATAGAGATGTAATATTTGACTTGTCATTTGAAGTAGTTGCCGAAAAAAAATAATATAACATCAAAATATATTTTTTAAAAACACCTATTTCAAATAGGTGTTTTTTTATTTATTTATTTATTTGAATAAATAAATAAATACTAATAATTAAATTATAATTTTGTTTGACATGAATAATAGACCGAGCATACCAAAAGGGACTAGAGACTTTAATTCAATACAACTATATAAAAGAAACTATATAGTTGATATAATTAAAGATAACTTTTTAAAGTTTGGATTTAATCCAATTGAAACGCCAAGCTTTGAAAGGTCAAGTACTCTATTGGGTAAATATGGAGATGAAGGTGATAGACTAATCTTTAAAATTTTGAAGTCTGGTGATTTTTTAAAAGATGTAGATAATCAAGATTTATCTGAAAGAAATAAGGGTAAAATTGTTTCTAAAATATCAGATAAAGCATTAAGGTATGATCTAACGGTCCCTTTTGCTAGATATGTTGTTCAAAATCAGAATGAAATAACACTTCCTTTTAAAAGATTTCAAATTCAATCTGTATGGAGAGCAGATAGACCTCAGAGAGGAAGATTTAGAGAATTTCTACAATGTGATGCTGATGTAATAGGTTCAACATCACTTTATCAGGAAATTGAATTAATACAGTTATTTGACAGCATCTTTGATTCATTAAAGTTAGATGGGGTTAGAGTTAAAATTAATAACAGGAAAATATTAGTTGGTCTTTCTGAGATATTAGATTGCAAAGATAAATTTAAAGATTTAACAACAGCCCTAGATAAAATAGATAAAATTGGACTAGATTCTGTTGGTCAGGAATTAGAATCAAAAGGTTTTACTAAAAAATCTATAATGACTATAATTGATTTAATAAATTTTTCAGGAGATTTCAAAAAATTAATTGCTTCATTGAAATCAACTTTTAAGGAATCAAAAATAGGTTTACAAGGAGTTAGTGATTTAGAATTTGTTTACTCAACAATAGAAGATCTTGGTCTTAAAAGTTGTTCTTTGACTTTTGATTTAAGTTTGGCTAGAGGAATTGACTACTATACTGGGGTAATTTTCGAAGTTTCGGCTCCTAAAACTATCTCAATAGGCTCTATAGCTGGAGGAGGTAGATATGATAATTTAACAGAAATTTTTGGCCTGTCTAATATGAGTGGAATTGGTATCAGTTTTGGATTAGATAGAATATATATGGTCATAGATGAATTAGGTTTATTTCCAGTAGTAACGGGATCTTCTGTTAATGTGTTATTCCTAAATTTTGGAAAGGAGAACTCTCTGTTCTCATTTGAGGCAATTAGTAAATTAAGAGAGAAGAATATATCTACAGAACTATATCCAGATACATTAAGTTTAAAAAAGCAATTGGGTTACGCAAATAAAAACAACATCCCTTATGTAGTCTTTGTTGGAGATGAAGAATTAAGCGAAAAAAAGTATAATCTTAAAGACATGAATTCTGGTTCTCAGGAATTATTAACTCTAACTCAGTTGGTAAAGAAATTAAGTTAATTTTATTTGAAGAATAGTAGCGAGACCGAGATTTGAACTCGGGACCTCCGGGTTATGAATCCGACGCTCTGACCAACTGAGCTATCTCGCCATAATTTAAGGGAAGCAAATATAAAATTTAAATTTTTTAGATTCAACATATGTTTGACAAATTATTTTAAAAAATTATTATATAACTTAAGAATAAATGTATATATTACCAGCTTAATTACATCATAATGACAGATAGAATTCAATTTGAAATGGAATTTCCAATACAAGTTTCCCAAAGACTTTTATATCAGTATCTTTCAACACCTTCTGGTCTTTCAGAATGGTTTGCTGATAATGTCAATTCTAGAGGCGAAAAATTTATATTTATTTGGGATGATTCTGAGGAAGAAGCAAATTTAGTTTCAAAAAAGATGCCTGAAAAAATTCGATTTCAATGGATGGATGATGAGGATACAGATTACTTTTTTGAATTAAGAATTCAGTTTGATGAAATTACTAAAGATGTTTCTTTAATTGTTTCAGATTTTGCTGAGGAAGATGAGATTGAAGAATCAAAAATGTTATGGACAAATCAAGTTTCAGATCTAAAGAAAGTATTAGGATCTTCTTAATTAAATCAATTCAGATTGGGATTTTCTGGAGCATTAGACCAAATTTTGTAATCATTTCCTAGTTTTTTTATTTCTTCTTTCCAGAAGTCATTTGTATTTAATTTTAATATTTTATCATTAAATCTATTATTAGTTATAATCCAAGATTTCTCCTTTATTTCATTTTTTAGTTGAGATAGATTCCATCCTGAATATCCTGAAAAAAATCTAATATTATTTGATTCTATTTTATTATTTTTTACAAGTTTTTTTACATCTGAAAAATCACCACCCCAAAATAGATTTTCAGTGATCTTTATACTATTTGTTATTAAATTGGGTAGGTTATGGATATAGTAAAGATTGTCCTTGTTTACAGGACCACCATCATAGATTTTATATTTCTTTCCTTTACCAGAAAAAATATCTTTAAAATTATATTCTAGAGGTTTATTAATAATAAACCCGACTACTTCTTCTTTGCTGTTTTCTGTGATTAAGATGATTGCTCTATTGAAATAGGGGTCATTAATTATATTAGGATCAGCTAATAGCAAGCATCCTTTACTAATTTCATTAAATCTTCTTAAATCATTTTGCATTTCTTGTGAAAATTGAAACCATTAATTAAGGATCTAATATCTAATATTTTTTTTCCCTCAAACTTAACCAGTAATGGATATATGTATCCGTCAAATGTTGCAATTTTAATTGCATCTTTTTCAACGATAATTATTCCATTAGGATGATCATGTTTAATACTTGTAAAGTTTGATTTATATATTATAACATTAATTTTTTTATCATAATTATCCAATATACTTTTTGCTCCTGGATATGGGCTAAGCCCCCTTATTTTATTATATATATTTTCAGATGGATCATCCCAATTTATTTTGCAATTTAATTTGTTTAATTTTGGAGCTATCTTCAATTCTTTATTTGCTTTTTGACTTTTAACAGCAACTTTGTTATTGTGAAATATTTTTTTTAGAGATTTAATTAAAACATTTCCGCCCAATGCCATTAATTTGTCATGAATATTTCCAGCATTTTCATCTTTAGAGATTTTAATTATTGATTGGTCTATTATATTTCCTGTATCGATTTTTTCATTTATAAAAAAAGTTGATATACCAGTTTGTTTTTCTCCATTGATTATAGCCCAATTTATTGGAGCAGCGCCTCTATATTTTGGAAGCAATGAAGCATGGACATTGATGGCTCCATACTTAGGAATTTTCCACAATATTTCAGGTAACATTCTAAATGCTACTACGACAATTATGTCTGGGTGGAGTTTTGTAATTAGATTAATAAAGTTTTGATCTTTTAAATTAGTTGGCTGAAGAATTTTTAAATCATTTTTTTTAGCAAACTTCTTTATGGGTGATTCTCTTAATTTTAATCCTCTACCTGCAGGTTTGTCAGTGGAGGTGACAACAGCCAAAATAGTATAATTATTTTTAATTATTCTTTCTAAAGAGGGAATTGCAAATTCTGCAGTACCCATAAAAATAATTTTTTTTTGACTATTCATTTAGCATTGCTTTAATGTATTAATTATAAAATTTACTCTGTTTTTTAATGTATCCTTTGGAACTATAATTGGATTATATCCAGAGTTCTCATATGTGTTTTTTATATAGTTGTCAATAGTGATCACTTGATCAAAAGACTCATAGCGAATTACATCAGATGAATAGATATCTTTCCATGGCTCTAACAGAAATATTTGATCATATCTATATTTATCAACTGATAGTAATATTTTTTCTGAAAAATCAACCTTCTTAAAATTTAGATATGCGATTATATCTGGTATTCCTCTATCAAAAAAAACATAATCAGTCTGTAATTCTTTTGAATTGTTATATTGCTGAACTCTACCATTTAATAATTCTTCACTAAACAAATTAGGGTCTGATAAAAATAGTTGATCAATTCCCTTTTTTCTGTATTTTAAAGTGATTCCTCTAGAAATTTCATTGAAACAATTGAAGTTTTTTCTTTTTAGTTCCTCAATCAATGAAGTTTTTCCTGTTCCAGGACCTCCAGTTATTATAATTTTCTTATTCATAAATATGAGTAATGGGTTATAAAAATCGTTATTAATGTTTAAATTAAAAAAATTAATAACTACTATATTTGTAATTACATTAATTTACAATATAAATGGACCATATAAATAATAATTTTTATAAAAATTTAAATCAACTTTTAGAGTCAACTTCTGAGTGGCCTTGCGAGTATTTATTCAAGTTTATAGTTAAGTCAGATAAAAGTAAAATTAAAGTTATTGAGTCTATTTTTGATAATATTGGAGCAATAATTAAAAAGAAACAATCTCGAAATAATAATTTCACTAGTATATCTATTAATGTAATAATGGAAAACCCTACAAATGTTATCGAAAAATATAAAGAAGTATCAAAGAAAATAGATGATGTAATTTTATTATAACATAAACCTGTTATTATATATTTTTTGTATTTTGCCGACTTAAATGAATCTTCACTAATTATTTAATATAAATTTTTTGTTTTGATAGATAAACTAGAATACAATACGAACCGTGAACAATTGATAATTCCTGAATATGGAAGACATATTCAGAAGATGATTAATCATGCATCTTCAAGAGAATCTAAGGAGGAAAGAAATAAATTAGCTAAAGCTATAATATCTATTATGGGTAATTTACAACCACATTTAAGAGATGTCCCTGATTTTCAACATAAATTATGGGATCAGCTATTTATTATGTCTGATTTTAAGTTAGATGCTGATTCACCTTTTGACAAACCTTCTAAGGAAATTTTAGAGGCTAAACCTAATCCATTATCCTATCCTCAGAATTATCCAAAATATAGATTTTATGGAAACAATATTAAGATTATGATAGATGAGGCAGTAAAATGGGAGGAAGGAGAAATGAAGGAGGCAATTATTTATATAATTGCAAATCATATGAAAAAATGTTTTTTGAATTGGAATAAAGATAGTGTTACTGACGTTGTAATTTTTGATCATTTATTTGAACTTTCTGAAGGTAAAATAGATATTAGAAATTCCAAGGAGGTATTATTAGATTCATCAGTTTTATTACGACCAAAAAGGAAATTTGTTAATAAAAAATCTATTAAGAAAAATAATAGACCAAGAAAGAGGTATTAAAATTTTATAATTATCTATAGTAAATGGAAACTTTTAAGATTAAAGGGGGCTATGAATTAAGCGGAGAAATTACTCCACAGGGCGCAAAAAATGAAGCTCTTCAAGTTATTTGCGCTAGTATTCTTACTAATGACAAGGTCGTAATTAATAATATCCCTGACATTATAGACGTAAAAAGATTAATTAATCTTTTATCAAAGCTTGGTGTAGATGTTGAGAAATTATCATCAAATTCTTATTCTTTTCAAGCTAAAAATATCAATCTCAATTATTTAGAGTCTGAAGAATTCAAAAAGGATGGTCAAAGTCTTCGTGGATCAATAATGATAGTAGGTCCTCTTTTAACAAGGTTTGGAAAAGGTTATATTCCAAAACCTGGGGGAGATAAAATTGGAAGAAGAAGGTTGGACACACATTTTCAGGGTCTTGTTAAGCTTGGTGGAAAATTTGCCTATAAAAGAAAGGATCATTTTTATACTGTTAAAGCTGACAAGCTTAAAGGGGCATATATTTTATTAGATGAAGCTTCTGTTACAGGAACAGCAAATATTCTAATGGCATCTGTACTTGCAGAAGGTAAAACAACAATATATAATGCTGCTTGTGAGCCGTATATTCAGCAACTATGTAAGATGTTAATTGATATGGGAGCTAATATTAAAGGAATAGGGTCTAATTTGCTAATTATTGAAGGAATCAAAGAATTAAGGGGGACTGAGCATACCGTTTTGCCTGATATGATTGAAATTGGAAGCTGGATTGGCTTAGCAGCAATGACAAAAAGTAAAATTTTAATTAAAAATGTAAGTTGGGATAATTTAGGTCAAATCCCCAATGTTTTTAATTCTTTAGGAATTGATCTAATTAAAAAAGGAGATGACATGTTAATTCCTAAACATAGTGATGGGTATGAGATAAAAAATTATATTGATGGGTCTATTTTAACAGTTTCTGATGCTCCATGGCCAGGTTTTAGTCCAGATCTATTAAGCATTATACTTGTAGTTGCAACTCAGGCCAGAGGAAGTGTTTTAATTCATCAAAAAATGTTTGAGAGCAGGCTTTTCTTTGTAGATAAACTAATTGATATGGGTGCAAAGATTATTTTATGTGATCCGCATCGTGCTACTGTTATTGGACATGCTTTTAATTCTAACTTAAAAGCCACTTCAATGACATCACCTGACATAAGAGCTGGAATTTCACTACTTATAGCTGCTCTTTCAGCTAAGGGGACATCAATCATCAATAATATAGAACAAATTGATAGGGGATATGAGAATATTGATCAAAGGCTAAGATCAATAGGGGCTAAAATACAAAGGATCTAATTATCATCTATAGGTGCAGGGCCATCAATCATCGCCTCATATATTTCATCACCTTTTCTTTCTCTATATTCTTTCTTTATCTCATTAATAAGTTTTGGGCTTTTATATAAATCTGACATGGTCATTGCCATAGCTTTTGCAGAGTAAACCATTCCTTTATGTCCAATACTCATACCTCCACATGCAACTACTGCCCATGAATGCCAAGGGGTGTCTATTGGAGCTGTTGTTACACTTAGATTAATGTTTGGGACATTCCAGCTTACGTCACCAACATCAGTTGATCCACCTCCTGGGTGATCTAATGTTTTTCTTAAAGGTTTAATTTTAGAATCAATTCCTAGAGTTGGTTTGTTGGTAGATTCCTGAATTTTTTTTGCAAATGCAATCTCCTCATCAGTATATTCAATAGGTCCAAGCAGTTCTAAATTATCCTGCATCACTTGCCCTCCAGTTCTATTTACTAATACCTCATATATTCCTGAAATCAATGAAACTTTATAATCAACATCAGCTAAAATTGCAGCACCTTCAGCCATTTCAACAAGACGATTATAAACAGGCATCATGCCTGATCTCTTGGTGTCTCTTGATCTTATCCATATTTTAGAATAGTCAGGAACTACATTAACCACTTTGCCAGCATCTTGAATATGATAGTGCATTCTTACTGTTGGTTTTACATGTTCTCGATAATAATTTATTCCTGTTGTATATAATTCAAGAGCATCTGAAGCACTTCTTCCATTCCAAGGGTCTGCCGATGCATGTGCAGCTTGACCAAAGAATTCTACTTTAAAATCAATTAAAGCGAGGGACGATTGAACATCAGCCTCTGTATTAGCTCCTGGGTGCCAACTTATATTAACATCAACATCATCCCATAATCCTGCTTCAACCATCCATATTTTTCCGAAGTATTTTTCTTCTGAAGGTGTGCCAAAAAATTTAATAGTACCACTTATTTTTCCTTGTTCAATCATCTCTTTTATAGCAATTGCTGCCCCAAGACTTCCACTACCAAACATATTATGACCACAACCATGTCCTGCACCACCTTCTGTAATTGGTGATTTAACTGGTTCTGTTTGTTGAGAAAGACCCGGAAGGGCGTCAAATTCACCCAATACTCCAATAACTGGCTTGCCCTGACCATAAGTTGCAATAAAGGCTGTTGGCATACCGGCCACACCTTTTTCAATTGAAAAACCATTTTTTTCTGCATAGTCGGATAGGATTTTTGAAGACTCATGTTCATTAAAAGCAGTTTCAGCTAATCTCCATATTTGATCACTAATATTAATTAGATTTTCTGAATGCTTTTCAACTGAACTGACGATGTCAGATTGTAATTTATTTAGTTTCGACTGAGATATAACAAGATGAGTTGTTAATAAAAACGATAGTAAAATTATATAGACTTTTTTCATTGTAATTATATTATGTTATTAAAGATAGCTAAAAGTTCCCAAATATTTCAATCGGTTTTTACCTCTATTATTGAATATGTTTGGTTATTTTTTTACTCAAAGGATTTGTTATAGAATACCAATAGTCGATTAAATTACCAGAAGGATCTATAAGGTATTTTTGAAAATTCCATCTAACAGTCGAACTTTTAACTCCATTAAGATTTTCTTCTGACAACCATTTATACAGTGGGTGCTGATTATTTCCTTTAACTTCAATTTTCTCTGTCAACAAGAATGTTACACCATAATTAACTTGACAAAACTCTGATATCTCATGTTCTTCTCCAGGCTCTTGACCGCCAAACTGATTACATGGAAGACCGACCACAACAAGGTTAGATTTATGTTCTTCATGAAGTTTTTGTAAATCTTTATATTGATCTGTAAAACCGCATTTTGAAGCTACATTAACAAATAATATATATTTCCCTTTAAAATCATTTAATTCTATAGGATTACCATTGATATCATTTATTTTAATATCATACACAGAGTTTAAATTATTTGTATTCATATTTAATTGAATTATAGTTACAGGAATTAATAAAAGTTTTAATAAATACATTTTTATAAATATATCAAAAATCACTATGCATGCATAGTGATTTAAGGTTTAATTCTTGGTTTTTGATAACCTTTTCTATTATAATTTTTTGGTATTGAATAACCATCGCAACCACTAATTGTTGGAATTCCTGCTTTATTGAGACTTAAAAAACCATCTTTTTCAAGTAATTTCTTTTCTATATATAAACTAATTATTTTTCCAATAATTAATCTAGATTTATTTGCTTTAATTTTTATCTCTTCAACAAATTTCATCTCAATTTTTATAGGAGAGTTTTTAATAAAAGGAGGATATATTTGATCTATGTATTCTTCATTTAGATTAGTCACGCTAAATTCAGAAATAGTTTTATCATATTTAGCTGATGTGTGATGCGCATCGTCAATAACTTCTTTAAAAATAGAATTTATAGTATAAACTCCTGTTTCTTTTATGTTGGTATAGGTGTTTCTTGGAAAAATCTCTGTAGGTCTTAGAAAAAAGCCTAATAATGGAGGATTTGAACCAAGATGGACTATTGAACTAAATACAGCAACATTCGCAATACCCGACTTAGATTTTGTTCCAATTAGATTGGCAGATTTATACCCCGAACAACTATTGATAAGATTTATTCTAAATACCTTATCTAGTCCTTCAATGTCTTCTTCACTATAATGAATCATTTATTTTTTGATAGAAAATTAAATAATAAACTAGCCATAATTGATCCAACGAGTGTTGCACCTAAATAATAAATGAAAAAATTATGTGAAAGAATATTGCTAAATTCTAAATCTGGATTGATTATACTTAATAATGAAGGGCCAAAACTAACAGCTGGGTTAAAAATAGCACCAGAAATATCTCCAACTGAAAATTGTCCAACAGCAACTGTTAATCCAATTGCCAGTCCATAGTATTGGTTATTTTTAGTATCTGGATGCATTGTAACATTAAGAATTACAAATACAAGAAGAAAAGTAAAGATTATTTCAGCTAAAAAGAAACTAGCAGTGTCACTAGTATTAGAAACAACTGATAATGCATCTGCTCCAAGCAAAATAATTGAATATGCAGCCAAAAAAGCTCCAGTACATTGAGATAAAGTATACTTTATGCATTGCATTACAGATATCTCACCTCTAAAAACCAATGCTAAGCTCACTGCAGGATTGTAATGAGCTCCAGAAATATGATAGCCCATATATACAAGAATACTCAATCCTATTCCTATAGCAATTGGGTTTCCAGTTAAACCCATGATAAGAACAAGAAAATAAGTTCCAAGTCCTTCAATAATATACTTTTTCATAATATTAAATTTTGTTTATTTTTGTTATCTGCAATAAAAGTATCAATAATTTATAATAATATAATAGTCATGAAAAAATATTTACTAATTCTAGCATTAATTACCTTTTCTTTTTCTTTTTCACAAATTAAGACTCCTCAGCCAAGTCCAGCGACTTCAATAAACCAAATGGTTGGACTAACTGAATTTGAAGTTGAATATTCTAGGCCTTCAATGCGAGGTAGAGAAATATTTGGAGATTTAGTTCCTTATAATCAAATATGGAGAACTGGTGCAAATTCAAGTACTAAAATTAGTTTTTCAACTGATGTTCAAATTAATGGACAAGTGATTAAATCAGGGAAATATTCTCTTTTTACTGTACCAAAGGAGTCGGAATGGGAAATTATCTTTTATAATGACACTGAATTGTGGGGAGTGCCACAGGATTGGGATGACAAAAAAGTAGTATTTAAAACATCAATTCATCTTCAAAGATTTCCTGATTCAATTTCTATTGAGACTTTTTCTATTGAATTTGAAACTCTAAATAATAATTATGTAATCCTTACTATCTCATGGGATGATGTTTATGTTCCAATAACTATTGATGTTCCTACAAGAAAAATGGTTGAGAAAAATATCGAAGATGTTATTAGTAAACAACCTAAGGCATCAGATTATTATGCTGCTGCTGTATTTTACAGACAAGAAAATATTAATATAGAAAAATCTGTTGAGTGGATAGATAAAGCTATAGAAATGTCTGATAAGGTTCAATATTGGCAATTAAGACAACAGTCTTTAATTTATGCTGCTAATGGTAACATTAAAGGAGCAATTAAAGTAGCTAAGAAGTCATTAGAGGCAGCTAAGATTGCTGGCAATAAAGACTATGTTAAAATGAATAAAGATTCAATAGAGGAGTGGAGCAATTAATTTCTTTGTGTCAGCTGTAGTAAACTAGCAATAGATATTACAACAATACATCCAAAAACATTAAGCCATAAAAATGGCATCCAATCATTATACCAGCCATAGATTATAACGATTTGAGTAAGTATTGCAGCATAAAATATAGCATTAGACTTTATAAATTTAAAAAAGAATGCTATTAGAAAAATTCCAAGTACATTTCCATAGAATATTGATCCAATAATATTTACCAATTGAATTAGATTATCTGCTAAATAAGCAACACATGCTATTCCAATAGCTATTATTCCCCACAAGAAAGTAAAAAATTTAGTTGATTTTACTAACTGATCGTCTGTAACATTTTTCTTATTCCTTTTATAAATGTCTATGGCAGTTGTAGTTGCTAATGCATTTATTTCACTTGAGGTGGATGACATTGCAGCACTTAATATTACAGCTAATAATAAGCCAATTAATCCTTTTGGAAGATTCTCTAGAATAAAAGTTATAAAAACATAATCCTTATCATTAGTTTCTACCTTGATTTTTTTCTCTTTTGAAGCTAAAGCTATAAGGTTTTTTGCTTCTAATCTGAGTTTTTTTTCTTTTAGTTCTAATTCTGATAATCCGTATTTAGCATCATAATTACCTGACAAATAATTATTTATTTGATATTGTTTTTCATTAAATATGTTGTTAAGCTCATTTTGAAGAGTATTATAGTCCTTCTCGTAAGTTGTATTGTTCACGATGCTAATCGATTGAGGATTAAAGTTAATTGGAGAGGAATTAAATTGATAAAATACAAAGACCATAACCCCAATAAAAAGAATAAAGAATTGCATGGGAATTTTTAAAATTCCATTAAAAATCATTCCTAATTGCATTTCTTTTAGTGATTTTCCAGATAAATATCTCTGAACTTGGCTTTGATCAGTGCCAAAATATGACATCATCAAAAACGTACCACCAATTAAACCACTCCAAATAGTATATCGATTTTCTAGGTCAAATGAAAAATTTAATACCTCAAGTTTTGAATTTGCCCCGGCTATATCAATAGCGTTTTTAAAATTAATATTCTCTGGCAGGAGATTTATAATTACTGCCAAACATATTAGTAAACCAATAAAGATGATTCCCATCTGATATTTTTGAGTATAATTTACCGCCTTAGTACCGCCTGAAACGGTATAAATTATAACTAATAGGCCTAATACGATATTTAATGTTGTTAGGTCCCATCCTAATACTGAGGAAAGAATAATTGCAGGCGCAAATATTGTAATACCTGCTGAGAGACTTCTTTGAATTAGAAACAACAAAGCAGTAAGTGTCCTAGTTTTTAAGTCAAATCTACTTTCAAGATATTCATAAGCTGTGTATACCTTTAATTTATGATATATAGGGATAAATACTATACAAACAATGATAATTGCTAAAGGAACTCCAAAATAAAATTGTATGAATCCCATACCATCGTGAAATGCTTGCCCCGGAGTTGAAAGGAATGTGATTGCACTAGCCTGAGTAGCCATTACTGACAATCCAATAGTCCACCATTTAGCTTGATTGCCAGCCTTGATATAATCTATGGATGATTTAGCTCCTCTAGTTTTTATAGTGCCATAAACAACAATTAATAGAAGTGTTGATACTAAAATTATCCAATCAATTAATTGCATTGCCTAGTAGTAATTAGTAATTAAGAAGAAAATAATAAAATAGATTAGGTTAGCTAAGATTATCAGGTTATATAATTTGTTCCATTTTAATTTTTCCATTGCTATTCTCTTCTAATCCAAATTTCATGCATAGGATCTCCCTTACTGCTATAGCCAGAATGATTCCATTCATTATTCTCAATGGTAAAATTAAATTCTAAACTTAGTCCAGCTTTAGAATTATCCCTTGAAAAGAATTCTATATTTTCAGTGTATATGCCATCAATTGTTGAATAGGTACCTCCTCCAGTTCCCATAAATCTTTTTGATTCAGTATTATATGCTATCCATTGAAATCTTTTACCTGATAAAATCTTCATTGTTTTTCTAGGACCGCTAGTCTCTCTCATTTGTTTATTTCCATCTCTAACTCTTCCCCCCATTAACCATGCACCTTGCAATTCACCAGGATTTCCATCATCAATTCTATCCCATTTTCTGTTATTTTCTGGTACGGTTAATGTTCTTTCATCTACAATAACTTTAAATGAAACTTCGCTGCCAACTCTTTCTGGATTACCAGTATCAAATTCTACTTTTTCTGTCATTATATCTCCATTTAATGACCATGTACCACCATTACTATATACAAATTCTCCTGATTCTGATTTAAAGATGCTTATTGATTGATATCCATCAGCAAAAATTACAACACTCTTAAGTTTGTCACCATTCTCAGAGACATGATCTCTTTCCCACGCCCCAATAACACTTTGGCTATTAGCACTTAAACTAAATAAAACCATTAAGAATAAAAATAACTTTTTCATACAGCCCAATTATTTTGAATTTTCATAACCTGTTTAATAACATCTCTTACAGCACCCATTCCTCCATTTTTATGTGAAACGTAGGAACAAAGGTCTTTTACTTCTGGTGTAGCATCTTGAGGGCAACAGGGAAGACCAATTACTTTTAATATGGGTATGTCTGGGATATCATCTCCCATGAATAGTATGCTCTTTTTATCTAAATTATATTTTTTTATAAATGAATTTAATTGTTCAATTTTATTATCTGAACCAAGATGTATTTCTTTAATTCCTAAACCTTCAAGCCTTTTTCTTACACTTTCATTAGTCCCACCCGAAATTACACATACATTGTATCCGCAATCAATAGCTGCTTTTAAGGCATATCCATCTTTAACATTCATTTTTCTTAGCATATTTCCATCAGAGTCAATCAACAGACTCCCATCTGTAAGAACGCCATCAACATCAAAAATAAAAGTTGAAATATTCTTTAAGTCTTCTTTATAATTATTTTCCATATTTATCTTGAATTAGTTTTGTCATTAATTCATATATTTTTTTATGTTCTTGTTTCTTTAGTGCTTTTATATGCGTTATTATAATTTCACTATCATTCCTAATTGCTGGACCAGTTTGTACATTTTCAGGATCTAATTTATGAATTTTATCTACTGTCTCGTTAATAAGAGGTTTTAAAATATTAAAATCTAGATTTTTGTTTTCAAGTATTTCTTTGGCAATTGTGAACATATGATTTACAAAATTATTAGAAAAAATTGCGGCTAAATGTAGTGTCTTCCTTTCTTCATAATTTATTTTATATGATTTGCAATTAATATATTTTGATACTTGTTCTAATAAGATTAAATCATTACTATTTTCAGCTTCAATACATATAGGAACTTTAGATATTTCAAGTTCCTTATTTTTTGAGAAGGTTTGTAAAGGGTAGAAGACGCCTCTTCTATTTTTATTATCCAGAACAGTAAAGTCTAAACTACCTGATGTGTGCACAATAAGTTTATTAGAAAGATTAAGTTCTTTTGATAGATTGTCAACATATGAATCACTTATAGATATAATATATATATCAGCCAACTTAATCTTAGCTAAATCATCTATTATCTCTATATCCAAACTGCTGGATATGATGCTATTTTTTTTCCTAGCATACCATTGAACTAGATCAATTTCGTTGGATTTATTAAATGCTCTAGATAGATGATGACCAACATTACCAGCGCCAAGTAAAATAATTTTTATCATAATTGATTAATAAAGAGCAAAAAGTACAAAATTAATTGAAAATGATATTAAATTTGTTTCTTTAAAAATATTTCGTTTTTACTTAATGCTAAAAAGATTAACAAATATATTATTCTCAACCAGATTAACAGGGTTATTATTTATTGTTTTTGCTATTGCAATGGCTATAGGAACTTTCTTAGATGCGGGTCAAGAAACTTCACCAACTCCTTATTCAAGAAATATTATTTATAATGCATGGTGGTTTGAAACTATAATGCTGTTGTTTGTTGTAAACTTTATGGGTAATATCTTTAGATATCGTTTATTATCCAAAAGAAGGTGGGCTACATTAATCTTGCATTTATCATGGATTTTTATTTTACTTGGAGCTTTTTTAACTAGATATGTTGGGTATGAAGGTGTAATGAGTATAAGAGAAGGTAATGTAGAGAATAGCTTTATATCAGAAAAAACATACCTTACTATATATATTGATGGTGATTATGAATTAAATGGACAAATAGTTAGAAAAGTAAAAGAAGAACACGTAGATTTTTCTTATAGATTAGACAATGAGTTTAAATTAAAAACTTATTATAATGACACACCTGTTTCTCTTGAACTTACTGATTTTATAAAAGGAGCAGAGGAGGATGTTATATATGATGAAAATGGTCAATTTTACTTAAAGATTGTTGAATCAAGTGGCGGCATGCCTCATAATCATTTTTTAAAGTCAGGGACAGTCCAAAGCCTTCATAATACTCTATATACATTAAACAACTATGTCAAAGGTGCTGTAAATATAACTTTTGACAATAATGGTATATTTATTGAATCTCCTTATGAGGCTGAATATATGGTTATGGCAACCATGGATATAGGTAAACTAAATAAAAACGAAAAACAACCGCTTAACCTTAGGTCAAGATATAGTATTAATAACCAGGTAATTGTTTTTCCTAAACCTGTTATTAAAGGAGTATTTGATGTTGTAAAAAAATCAGAAATTTTAAAAT
>Ga0208894_1001001_pt1 | contig 17884 bp, 13 predicted proteins | sample ETNtaG_12_FD_185752 | JGI IMG/M metagenome (GOLD analysis project Ga0208894, IMG submission 185752) | Marine microbial and viral communities from oxygen minimum zone, Eastern Pacific Ocean - ETNP201306SV49 (SPAdes) (version 2) | ecosystem: Environmental > Aquatic > Marine > Oceanic ... | reverse complement strand
TAATTGTTTTAATAGATGTATATGGGCCATAATATTCCGACCCGTCATTAATTAATTTTCTAGTAATAAATAGTCTAGGAAATCTTTCATTTTTTATGCAAATCCAAGGATATGATTTGCCATCCTTTAATTGAATATTATACTTTGGTTTATGTTTCTTTATTAGATTATTTTCTAGTAACAAAGCATCTGACTCAGTTTTAACGAGAATATGTTTTATGGAAGATATATTAGAAATTAATTTATTTGTCTTGCCTGTATGGCTCTGTGTAGAAAAATATGAAGCAACTCTTTTTTTTAAGTTTTTCGCTTTTCCTATATAAATAACTTTATTTTTTGAATCAAAAAATTGATAAACTCCAGGAGTCGTTGGAAGATTATTGGAAATGGTTTTTAAACTCTTAATATCCATAAAATTACGAGGATTATTAGAGAATACAGCTGTTTATTTTTGCATATTTTTAGCTTCAATACTCAAAGTTGCATGCGGTACTAATTTAAGTCTCTTTTTGCTTATTAATTTTCCTGTAACTCTGCAAAGACCATAAGTTTTATTTTCTATTCTGATCAATGCAGTTTTTAAATCTCTTATAAATTTTTCTTGTCTTAATGCAAGTTGTGAATTAGATTCTTTACTCATAACCGAACTCCCTTCATCAAAAGCCTTAAAAGTGGGCGCTGTGTCTTCAGTGCCATTATTATGATCGTTCATATATGCACTTTTTATTAATTCAAGGTCGTGCTTTGCTTTCTCAATTTTACCTAAAATCAACTTCTTAAATATTCCTAAATCCTTATCTGAATATCTTGTGCTTACCTCTGATCCCATTATTCCTAAATCCTTATCTGAATATCTTGTGCTTACCTCTGATCCCATATTATCATTCTTTAGTTATAAATATTTTTGTTTTTATCTTATCAAAATCAACTTCTGTTCCCTTTTCTAAATTCTTTTTCAAATCAATAGCATTTGCTAATGTTTCTGCTTTTATATAATCAATATTACTATCTATCGCACTTGCAATTCTATCATTATAAAGAATCACTATTTTAACTCTATCAGTAACTTCAAAACCAGATGCTTTTCTGATATTTTGTATTCTACTTAACTTCAAAACCAGATGCTTTTCTGATATTTTGTATTCTACTAATTAATTCCCTAGAAATTCCTTCATCAATTAAATCCTCATCAATAGTTATATCTAAGGCTACAGTTATATTTCCTTCATGCGCCACTAGCCATCCTTCAATGTCCTTTGAAAAGATTTCAAAATCCGTGACATCGAAAGTAATGTTTTTTTTGTTAATTATTAAATCAATTTTAGATGTAGTTTCTAAATTTTGAATTTGTTCTGATGTCAATTTGTCAACTATAGAAGCAATTTCTTTCATTTGAGTCCCAAATCGTGGTCCCAAATTTTTAAAATTTGGTTTAACTTTTTTTATTAATAAATCGGAATGTCCTTCAATAAATTCAATTTTTTTAACATTAACCTCTCGTTTTATTAATTCTGAAACTGCAGAAATTTGATTTTTTTGTTCCTTGCTATTAACTGGAATCATTATTTTATTTAACGGCTGCCTTACTTTAATCTTTTTCTTAGCTCTCAAAGACAACGTAAGAGATGAAATTCTTTGAGCATATTTTATTTTCTCTTCTAACTTTTTGTCTATTAAAGATGAATTTGCCTTAGGGAATATATCTAAATGAACACTCTCTGCTTTATCATCTAAAACATTTTTTGTTAAATCTTGATAAAGTTTATCCATAAAAAATGGGGCAATTGGAGCAGAAAGTTTAGAAATATTCAATAAAACCGTATATAGCGTTTGATATGCTGATATTTTATCTAATTCATACTCGCCTTTCCAAAATCTTCTTCTGCTTAATCTCACATACCAATTACTTAAACATTCAATGACAAATTCTGAAATTGCTCTTGCTGCTTTTGTTGGCTCATAATCACTATATAAGCTGTCAACTTTTTCGATTAATGTATTTAATTCAGACAAGATCCATCTATCTATTTCAGGTCTATCATGATATGTAATTTCACTTTCTGTAAAATTAAACCCATCTATATTCGCATACAATGCAAAAAACGAATATGTGTTATATAAGGTCCCTAAAAATTTTCGCTTAACCTCATCAACTCCATCTATGTCAAATTTTAGATTATCCCAAGGGTTTGAATTCGATATCATATACCATCTAGTTGCATCTGGGCCATAATCATTTAATGTTTTAAATGGATCAACTGCATTTCCCAATCTTTTAGACATTTTTTGCCCATTCTTATCTAGAACAAGACCATTTGAAACAACATTTTTATATGCATTTGATTCAAAAACTAATGAACTAATTGCGTGAAGGGTATAGAACCATCCCCTTGTTTGATCAACACCTTCAGCAATAAAATCAGCAGGAAAAAATTTGTTTTTATCAATTAGATCCTTGTTTTCAAAAGGATAATGCCATTGAGCATAAGGCATGCTCCCTGAATCAAACCAGACATCAATTAAATCAGTTTCCCTAAACATTTTCTCTCCATTATTTGAAACTAAAACAATTTTATCCACTACATTTTTGTGTAAATCTATCTTACTATAATTTTCTTCAGCATAATTTTCTGATTCAAAATCTGCAAATATATCTTCAGACATAACACCCTGTTCAATAGATTTTTTTATTTCTTTTTTTAATTCTTTTAATGAACCTATACATATTTCTTCATTGCCATTTTCAGTTCTCCAAATTGGTAATGGTATCCCCCAAAATCTAGATCTAGATAAATTCCAATCATTTACATTCTCTAACCATTTACCAAATCTACCTTCACCTGTTGATTTTGGTTTCCAATTTATTGAGCCATTTAATTTGACCATAGAATTACTAATCTTTGAAGTTTTAATAAACCAAGAATCAATTGGATAGTATAAAATTGGCTTGTCAGTCCTCCAACAATTAGGATAGCTGTGTTTATATTTTTCAACCTTAAAAGCTCTATTTTCTTTTTTTAAGTTAATAGCAATTTCAACATCTACAGATTTTTCAGGAACTTTTTCAGGATCATAATATTCATTTTTTACATATTTTCCTGAAAGCTCTTTCATTACAGATATAAATCTTCCCTGCAGATCAACTAATGGGACCAAATCTCCATTTTTATCTTTTACTAACATGGGAGGGATCTGTGGCTTAGCTTGCCTGGCTACTAATGCATCATCTGCTCCAAATGTTGGGGCAGTATGAACAATCCCAGTTCCTTCACTTGTAGTTACAAAATCTCCATGGATGATTCTAAATGCATTTTCAGGATTTTCAGCAGGCAAAGCATATTTTAATAATTGTTCATACTTAAGGCCCAAAAGATCTTTACCAATAAATTTATTTGAAATATAAAAAGGTATTTTATTTGATTTCGATTCAAATTCTAATAGCTCTGATTCATGACTGACCTCGAAATAATTTCCTGAAAATAGTTTTTGAATTAAATCCGTTGCTAATATTACTTCGATAGGCTTATAGGTATATTGATTATATGTTTTAATTAAAACATATTCTATTTTAGAACCAACTGTAAGTGCTGTATTGCTTGGAAGTGTCCAAGGAGTAGTTGTCCAGGCTAATAAATAGATGTCTTCTTTATTATCTAAAAAGTCTGGAAGATTTTCATTAATAATTTTAAACTGAGCCGTTACTGAAGTATCTGTCACATCTTGATATGTCCCTGGCTGATTCAATTCATGAGAGCTAATTGCTGTACCAGCCTTAGGCGAATAAGGTTGAATCGTATAACCTTTATACATTAAGTCCTTATTGTAAATCTGTTTTATTAACCACCATACCGTTTCCATGTATTTGGAAGTATAAGTAATATATGGGTCTTCCATATCTACCCAATACCCCATTTTCGTAGTAAGATCATTCCATATGTCCGTATATTTCATTACAGCTTCTTTGCAAGACCTGTTATAATCCTTAACACTTATTTTATTTCCAATATCTTCCTTTGTAATCCCAAGGCTATTTTCTACGCCTAATTCGACAGGGAGTCCATGCGTGTCCCATCCTGCTTTCCTTTTTACTTGATACCCTTTCATTGTTTTATATCTTAAAAAGATATCTTTGATTGTTCTTGCTAAAACATGATGAATGCCTGGGAGACCATTTGCTGATGGCGGGCCTTCATAAAAAACATAAGGAGTTTTTCCTTCTGCATTAGCAACTGATTTTTTAAAAATATCATACTTATGCCAATAAGAAAGGGTGTCCTTAGCTATCCTGGATAAATCTAGTTTTTTATATTCTGGGAAAATCATATTTTCTCTATTGATTCTGAAAATAGTAAATTTAGTTAAACTTATTTAGTTTTATTTACTAAAGATTGTAAGAATTTTTCATGTAATATGATCAATTAATTCATCAATTTTTGAAAGTGCTACTACTTTAATTTTCTTTGCAGTTAATTTATCACTAAATTTTGAAATAAATATCTTTGAAAATCCTAATTTTTCAGCTTCTTTAATTCTTTGTTCAATCCTTTGAACCGGACGTATTTCTCCTGACAATCCTATTTCAGCTGCAAAGCAATAATCTTCAGGAATTTTAATTTCATTATTTGATGATAAAATTGCAGATACAATTGCCAAATCAATTGCAGTATCCTCAACTTTTATGCCTCCAGTTATATTTAAAAAAATATCTTTCATTCCTAATTTAAATCCCACTCTCTTCTCTAAAACTGCTAAAAGCATGTTGAGCCTTTTTGCATTAAATCCAGTACTACTTCTTTGTGGTGTTCCATATACTGCTGAGCTAACTAATGCTTGCACTTCAATCATAAAAGGTCTTGATCCTTCAACAGCAGCAGAAATTGCACTACCACTAAGTTTTTGATTAGAATTACTTATTAATATTTCAGAAGGATTCTTTATCTGCTTTAATCCTTCATTTAACATTTCATAAATACCTAATTCATTTGTTGATCCAAATCTGTTTTTTTTAGCCCTAAGAATTCTGTAAAAATGGTTTCGGTCACCCTCAAATTGTAAAACTGTATCAACCATATGTTCCAAAATTTTAGGCCCAGCTATATGCCCTTCTTTGTTTATATGTCCTATAAGTAAAACTGGGATAGAGGTTATTTTTGCAAAATTTATTAATTCTGATGTGCATGTTCTTAATTGACTAATACTTCCAGCTGACGCATCTACTAGTTGTGAATTTAATGTCTGTATTGAATCTATAATTAAAACCTCGGGTTTAATTTTTTTAACTTGATGAAAAATATTTTCCATTTTATTTTCAGTCAATATGTAACAATTCTCATTATTATATTTAACTCGATCAGCTCTCATTTTTATCTGAGCTTCACTTTCTTCTCCAGAAACATATAAAACTTTATTAGAGAGCATTAGTGAAATCTGCAAAAATAATGTGCTCTTGCCTATTCCCGGTTCTCCTCCAAGAAGTATAAGTGAGCCAGGGACAATTCCTCCACCAATAACTCTATCAAACTCATTGTCATTGGTAATAATTCTATAATGATCAGTAATTTCAATATTATTAATCTTTTGAGGATTAGAGTTTTTTTTATTTATTGATGAAAATGTATTTGAATGTTTTTTCCTGGCTGTATTAACAATCTCTTCTTGAATGCTATTCCAAGATTGGCATTTATTGCATTGGCCCTGCCATTTTGAATATTGTGCTCCACATCCCTGACAAGTATAGTTTGTTTTAATCTTATTCATAATTAATAACCATATTTATCAGCAATAGCGTCTGCTCTTTGAAGTAGATATTCTTTTGTAATTCCTGCAATATCATCCATATTATAAGCAGATCTATATATATGCATTGCTTTTTCAGTATCGCCATTTTCTTCATAAAATCGTCCCATATAATAGCTAGGAAGTATTGTCTCTTTATATTTATTTGTTGCTAATTTTGCTAGATCCTTAAAAAAACGAAATTTCTCAGTATCGTCTATATATTGTTCAACTGCAATGAAATCATTAATTGAAATTTCTTTTATAACACCAAAATGTTCCTCTATTTTATCATATTTTTCCTGAAGATATTTAACTGGTGACGTTTTCAGTTTTAAAATAATTGAATCATATTCTACTCTATTTATATCCTTATATATTGAAAACATATCCTCAATTGAATAAGGTATGGTATATGCTGGAAGTGTATAATGAGAGGGTGTTGTTAAATTTTGAAATTTATAATGAATATTTGCATTATCTAATGAATCAAGTCGTTGGTTAAAATCTAATACATCTTCTGAAATTGATTGATAATCTTCATTTGATGTACTAAGATAATAGTATATGTTTTGCGAAGAAGATATTAAATATTGTGCTAAATATTCTTTCATCTTATTGGTGTATTTTGGGCTAATAGCTATGTATCCATTCATTATTGGTGCTTTCCTTAATATAAAAAAATTGATAAAGTTTGCCGTCCTTTCATGCCCTACGGCTACTCTAAAATTAGTGGTTCTATAATTCTTATTTAAGTAAGGAATCAGCTCTTGAGATACGAATTCAAAGAAGTTTGAGATACGAATTCAAAGAAGTTTGCTGTAGATGATATAGGAGTAAAATTTATATTATCTACAATACTTGTGTCATTGTATCTTGAATCAATTTGATTGATTCCCACTACAATTGCTTCAGGTATATCACCCCAAAAAGACATATAATCCACATTCCCTGAAACTATTTCAAATAAGTAATCACCATCAAAAACAATAAATACTGGGTATCGCTTTTTTTCATCTAATTTATAGTCTCTTGGCAGCTGTATCGTAATTTGTCTTTCTACATTTAATTTATCGGAATAGATCTTTTGGTAAATAATATTACTTGTTATGCTGTCTGTTTCTTGTGAACAAAGGGTAAAAGATGAAATAAAAAAAAGAATTAATACTAATTTATGATTCATTTGATGTGTTTTTATTGTTTATAAAAGGTAATATAATTAATGATATCCCCCCAAAAATAATTATCATTAAGGTCTGAGAAGTCCACATGATCCAGCCAAAGGACAAACTTGAAACTGAACTAATACCAAACCAACTAAAGGAAATTTGAACAGCAAGTGGATAAGCTCCAATTCCGCCAGGAGTGAACATTATAGTCAAACTAGCCAATATAAATGAAATTAGAATCATTGAGAATGATAAATCTGGCAACTCAATAACTGCTTTACTTGTTACGTAGAACATAAGGACATACATGAGCCAAATAAATATACTATGCATAATAAAAAGCCACTTATTTTCCAATTTAAATATTATCATAAAACCTTCATACAATCCCTTAAAAAAAGTTTGTACTTTAGAGATAATAGGGAATGATTTACTATTTTTTCTTAATAGTAAAAATAAAGTTCCGCCTAATATTACAAATGAGAGCATTAAAAATTTCAGATTAATAAAACTACTTGCTTCATAAAGCTTTTCAGTAATGAGTTGATAATTAATAAAGAGTCCTATTACTATTAGTATACTAATAGAAAGGACGTCAACCGCTCGTTCTGCAACTATAGTTCCAATGCCTTTTTCTAAAGGAACATCCTCATACTTATAAGCAATAGTCCCCCTTGCAATATCTCCAGCTCGTGGAAAAGTATAATTTATTAGATAAGCTGAAAAAATAGCCATCACACTATTTGAGAAACTGATTTTGTAACCTAGAGGTTCTAATAAATACTTCCAACGATAAGACCTAGATAAATGGCTTAATGCTCCTAAAATCACACCAAAAAACACCCAACTATATTCGGCATTAGCAAATGATTCAATTATTGAATTAATATCATCCTGGCTAAGAGTAGTGTAAGAGTAGTATATACAAGCAATTGCTATTGAAATAGGTATAATTAATTTTAAATATTTTATAAAATATATTTTCAATTTATTAGTTCATTAAATTAGTTTGTTCATTAGGGAAGATTATTGAAGGTCTAAATTTTTTTGCTTCATCAAAATCCATAATTGCATATGTGATTAATATTAATATGTCTCCCAAATTAACCTTTCTTGCAGCTGCGCCATTAACTGTAATTTCTCCAGAATTTCTTTTTCCAGGAATTACATAAGTCTCTAATCTTTCTCCATTATTGTTATTCACTATTTGTACTTTTTCTCCTTCAATTATATTAGATGCATCCATAAGATCCTTATCAATAGTAATACTCCCAATATAATCTAAATTTGATCCTGTAACTTTTACTCTATGAATTTTTGATTTAAGTATCTGTACTTTCATTATTAAAATTAATTTAATGCCATATTGTCTATTAGTCTAATTCCATCTAATTTAACTGCTATAAATGCTCTGTATTGTTTATTCCTTCTTTTTTCTTTAACAGGTTGTAAAAATTTAGATTCTGCAATAGTAAAATATTCTAATTCTATTTCAGATATTTTATCAAAAAACTTATCTACATAAGTATAAATTTCAGCAAAAGTCATTGAATGAAAATTGATTCTAGTATAATTAATAATCTCATACACTTTACTTGCAAATTTTCTACAATGTTTGCTTAATTTTATGTTCCTAGAACTTAAAGCTAAACCATCTTTTTCTCTTATGGTTTGACATCCTAAAACATTAACTGAGATGTTATTATCAACTACTAATTGCTGAATGATTCTTAACTGCTGAAAGTCCTTTTCTCCAAAATAAGCATTATTAGGATTGACAATATTAAACAAGTGAGTAACTATAGTAGCAACTCCATTAAAATGACCTTTCCTGTATTTGCCTTCCATAAATTTATCTAAACCGTTAAAATCAAATTTCTTAACAGATAAATTGTTATCATAAATGTCTTTAATCTCGGGTGCAAAAATAATAATATCACTTGAAATACTATCTAAATGCATGCAATCTTTTCTTAAATTTTTTGGATATAATTTTAGATCCTTCTTGTCGTTAAATTGAGTAGGGTTTATAAAAATACTTACAACTGTATAATCATTTTCTTTTATAGATTTTTCAACTAATGAGGTGTGGCCTTGATGTAATGCTCCCATAGTGGGGACTAAACCAATTTTAAAATTATTTTTTTTTAAATTATTTAGTTTGATGTGTAAATCAGATTTTCTCCTAAATAGAATCATTTTAATAAAAATTTAACACTTTGTAAACTTAATACTTTGCAATTAATCTGCATAATTTTTGTAATTTTGCTTCCCTTTACAGGCCTGTTCAAAGCTAAGGGATTATGAAAAACAATAAGATTTTATATGTATCATCTGAAGTAGTCCCATATCTACCAGAAACAGAAATCTCTTCTATGTCATTTGAGATCCCTCGTATGATAAATAAACAAGGTGGACAAATTAGAATTTTTATGCCAAAATATGGCAGTATTAATGAAAGAAGGCATCAACTCCATGAAGTAATAAGATTATCTGGTCTGAATCTAGTAATTAATGATCTTGATATGCCGTTAATTATTAAAGTTGCTTCAATTCCAAAAGAAAGAATACAAGTATATTTCATTGATAATGAAGATTACTTTAAAAGAAAGGCAACATTTAATGATGAAAATGGAAAATTATTTAAAGACAATGACGAGCGAGCAATATTTTTTGCCAAAGGGGTGATTGAAACAATAAAAAGGCTTAATTGGTCTCCAGACATAATCCATGTTCATGGTTGGTTATCATCATTTTTACCTTTATATCTAAAAGAAATGTATAAAGATGAACCAATCTTTCATAATAGCAAAGTCGTTACATCTATATATGGCACAGGATTTGATGGATCATTAAATAAAAAATTGCAGGATAAAATTCTATTTGATGAAATAGAAAAAAATAAAATTGCAGGAATAGAAACTCCTAACTATTTAAATCTTATGAAAAATGCAATAGATTTTTCAGATGCCTTAATTATAGGATCAGAAAATATCTCTAAAGATCTTCAGGATTACTTGGATAAATGTAAGAAACCAGTTTTAGGGTTTCAATCTAAAGATTCATTCATAGAAAAATATACAGAATTTTATAACAAATTATTGAATTAATCCTAGACTAAAATGCCAAAACTATCAAATAGAGTTTCAATATATCTTATAATTTGTTTAGCATTAATATTTGCTCAATCATGTGAAAAAGATTTTACTAGCATTGATTCAGATGTAATAAATTCTGACAATGCAATTAATTTTGAAACAAGTTCAATTGAATATCCAATTGTAACGCATTCAAAAATTGTTGATCCTGTCCAATCAAATAATTTGCCGTCATTTCTTCTAGGATTTAATAATCATGCTGTTTATGGCGAAACAACATCTAGTTTCGTAGGGCAAATGGTTCCAGATCAATATCACCCAGATTTTGGAGATAACGCTGTCCTAGATTCAGTAATATTGACAATACCTTATTTTAGTAGAGGAATAGAGACTAGTGATGAAGATGATATAACATATGAACTTGATTCAGTATATGGTGATTCTCCTATTAAACTTTCTATATATAGAAATAATTTTTTCTTGCGCTCATTTGATCCCTATGGAGAATTTGATGATAGCCAACACTATTATTCTAATGGTTCATTGTCCGATGTAGAGTCAATCAGTCAAGGTCAGTTGGAGGGAGAATTATTATTTGAAATTGATAATTTTGTTCCAAATGCAAGTCAAATTAATTTGACAGAATTAGATACCCTTGATGAACCTTTTGTTTCACAAAAAATTGCCCCAGCCTTAAGATTTAGACTAGATAATCCAGATAATGATTATTGGCAAAATTTAATATTTGAAAATGAAGATAATTCAGTTTTAGGTAATGAAAATAATTTTAAAGAGTTTTTTAGAGGCTTATATATAAAGGCAGAAGGATTAAGCTCTGATGGCTCTATGATGCTGTTAAATTTAGCATCCTCTAATACAAATCTAACAATTCATTATACCTCTGACACCCCAATCACCGACGAAACAGATACTAGTAATGAAGATGACATAACTTCATATCAAAATGACTATGTTATTAATTTTTCTGGCATTCTCTTTAATATTTTTGATAATAATTTTTTAGTAGATGTTTCAAATTCCGATGAAGTTAATGGTGATGAAACTATTTATCTAAAAGGAGGTGAAGGGTATATTGGAGTGATTGATTTATTTAATGGAACGGTTGAAAATGAAATAGGTGAACAGGTAGATGCATTTGATCATTTTAAAAGTTTCTTTTATGATGATATCTCAGATTCTCCTCTAAAACTAATTAATGAAGCATATATTGAATTTTATGTAAATCAAGATCTCAATTTAGAAAATGAGCCTGATAGAATATACCTGTATAATTATGAGCAAAATACAAGCTTGATAGATTATTTTATTGATCAAACAGTGAGCTCAACAACAATTAACGCAAAAATTAATCATCTTGAGCCTTTACAAAGAGTTGATGATGATCCTGAAGGTCAAGGAATAAAATATAAAATTAGAATAACTGAGCATTTAAATAATATTATCTTGCGCGATTCAACAAATGCTATGTTAGCATTAGGGACAATTAATGACATAGCAGCCACATCATTTTATAGTATCCTGAATAATGATGAAGATATTGGATTAGCTTCTGGAACAGTCTTAAGTCACAAAGGAACAGTTTTGCATGGGAATCAAAGTAATCAAGAAGATAAGAGGCCAAAAATTAAAATTTACTACACTGAACCAGAAGATTAAGATTTATGATAGACAATACAATGTTTGGCAATTTATAATTCATTCTATTTAGAAATATTTAAATTTATAATAAAAGCCCATGTGTGGAATTGTAGGATATTTAGGATCAAAAAATGCATACCCAATAATTTTAAAAGGACTAAAAAGGCTTGAATATAGGGGCTATGATAGTTCAGGTATTTGTCTATATAATGGCAATAAATTAATTTCTAGTAAAGCAAAAGGGAAGATAAGTAAATTAGAAAAGAGAACTTCTAAGCTTAAAACCTTTCATGGAAATATAGGGATAGGTCATACAAGATGGGCAACTCACGGAGAGCCCAATGATATAAACGCTCATCCTCATTCTTCAAATTCAAATCAAATACATATTGTTCATAATGGAATAATAGAAAATTATTCATCCTTAAAAGAGGGGTTAGTAGGAGAGGGATTTACTTTTCATTCTGATACTGATACAGAGGTCTTAGTTAATCTAATTGAATATATACAAATCAAAGAGGGTGTTAAACTTGGTGAGGCAGTTCAATTAGCATTAAATCAAGTTGTAGGTGCCTATGCCATTGCAGTTATTGATGTTAAAAAACCTGATGAAATAGTTGTTGCTAGACTAGGAAGCCCATTATGTATAGGCATTGGTGAAGACGAGTACTTTATTGGAAGCGATGTTACTCCATTTTTAGATCATACTAAAAAAGCTATCTACCTAAAAGATGGAGAAATGGCTATAATTCGAAATCACAAACCTACTCAATATAGAAAAATAGTTGATAACTCTTTTACTAATCCAACCGTTGAAAAATTAGAAATTGATTTAGCAAAAATTCAAAAAAAGGGATATAACCATTTTATGTTAAAAGAGATTTTTGAACAACCTTCGGCAGTGGTTGACACCCTTAGAGGTAGACTTAAATTAAAAGAAGGAATGATAAAATTGTCTGGGGTTGATGATTATATTGATAAATTCATGTCAGCCAATAAAATTACTATTGTTGCTTGTGGCACTTCATGGCATGCGGGATTAATTGCAGAATATATGTTTGAGAAAATTGCTAAAATTCCTGTTGAGGTTGAATATGCCTCTGAGTTTAGATACCGAAATCCCGTAATAGATAAGTCTGATATAGTTATTGCGATATCACAGTCAGGGGAAACTGCAGATACTCTGGCTGCAATAAAACTAGCTAAAAAACATGGATCTTTTGTATATGGAATATGAGCTAAAAAACATGGATCTTTTGTATATGGAATATGTAATGTAGTTGGCTCTACAATTAGCAGAGAAACAGATTCAGGATCATATACTCATGCAGGTCCCGAAATTGGCGTTGCTTCGACTAAGGCCTTTACTACCCAGATCACAGTTCTCTACCTGATGGCTGTCAAACTAAGTAAAAGCAAAGGCGTTATTTCTTCAAAAAAGTATCATGAATATATTTATGAATTAAATTCTATAAAGAAAAAAATTAATAAAGTCCTTGAATCTAATGATAAGATTAAAAAAATTGCTACTAAAATAAAAACCGCTACTAATTGTTTATATCTAGGGAGAGGATATAATTTCCCCGTTGCATTAGAAGGTGCCTTAAAGCTTAAAGAGATTTCTTATATACACGCTGAAGGATATCCTGCCGCTGAAATGAAACATGGTCCAATTGCGCTAATTGATAATTGCGCTAATTGATAATAATATGCCTTCAATAATTATTGCAACAAATAAACTTTACTATGATAAAATTTTAAGTAATATTCAAGAAATTAAATCAAGAAAGGGGAAAATAATTGCAGTAGTATTTGAAGGGGATAAGGAAATTTCAAAGATTGCTGATTACACAATTGAGGTGCCTGAGACAATTGCTGCATTAACTCCATTTGTTACTACAATTCCCCTACAATTATTATCATATCACATAGCTGTTAAGCTAGGCAGAAATGTAGATCAGCCTAGAAATCTTGCAAAATCAGTTACTGTTGAATAATATGAAAAATTTATTTTTTTTTATAATAATTCTTTTCCTAAATATTTTTACTTCCTTTTCACAAAACCATGGGAGCATAAGTGGCGAAATTTTTGATAGTAAAAGTCAATTGCCATTACTTGGCGCAAATATTATTTTTGATAATACATCAATTGGAGCAATAAGTGATGAAAATGGATATTTTATAATAGACAATATTCCCACCACAACATATAATATTACCATAAGCTATATCGGCTATCAATCTCAAAAAGTGTATAATGTTATTATAAAAAGTAAAGGGAATCCTGCTCTAAAAATATTTCTTAATGAATCTAGTGAGACTTTAGATGAAGTTATTATAACAGAGAGTCCATTTAAAAAAACTATGGAATCCCCGCTTTCAATAAATACTTTTTCTGCAGTGGAGATTGAAAGCTATCCTGGCGCAAATAATGATATAACCAAAGTTGTGCAAAGCATGCCTGGGCTATCACCTTCAATTGGGGGTTTTCGAAATGACATTATTATTAGAGGTGGTGCGCCGAATGAAACTGTATACTATTTAGATGGTATTGAAATTCCAAACATAAATCATTTTAGCACTCAAGGAAGTGCAGGAGGTCCTAGAGGAATGATTAATATTTCTTTTATTCAAGAGGTAACGCTTTCAACTTCTGCTTTTGGAGCTGAATATGATAATCCACTTAGTGGAGTTTTGTCATTTGATCAAAAAGATGGGAATCCCAATCAATTTGCAGGAAATTTTAGAACAGGTGTTACTGAATCTGGAATAACTTTTGAAGGTCCTGTTTTTAATAAATCAGGAGAAGACGTGAATACAACAATGATTTTTTCATTAAGAAAGAGTTACCTTCAGTTTTTATTTAAATTTATTGGCGTTCCCATTAGACCAGACTATTGGGACTATCAATGGAAAATTCATCATAAAATCGATAAATACAATTCAATAAATTTTATTGGAGTTGGATCCATTGATGATTTCTCCGTGGAAGCTCCTGATGACTTTGATGCAGAACAACAAGCTAAACTTGAGCAAGTCCCTATTATTAAGCAGAATACTACAACAGCAGGAATTTCCTGGAAAAGAAAATACAAAAATCAAAAAGGACAATTAATTACTGCATTTAGTACAAATAAATTAAAAAATAATTTTTCTCGGTACGCTGATAATTTAAATGAATCAGGATTATTATTTAGAAATGATTCTCATGAATGGGAAACCAAGCTTAGAGTTAAATCTGTAAATTACTATAAGGACTGGAAACTTAAATGGGGAGGAAATTTTCAATTTTCAGACTACTATAATAATACGCAGAATTTATATACAGGCATAAATTATAATACAGAGATAGAATTTTATAAGTATGGATTTTTTGCTAATGGCTCAAGAAGCTTTTTTAATAACAGGCTTGATTTTTCTATTGGATTTAGAATGGATGAAGACACTTTTTCAACAGGGTCAACCCTTTTAGATAATTTTTCTCCAAGAGCTTCCTTGTCTTATGCTATTAGTGAAGACAGAAAATGGAGATGGAATTTATCAATTGGTAAATATTATAAAATACCTACCTATACAATGCTTGGGTATCAAAATAATGATGGAGAATATCTAAATAAGAATAATAAATATACTGAAAGCAAACATTATGTTACTGGAATAGATTATAATATGACTAATTCCTCTAAGATTTCAATTGAAGCATTTCTAAAAAAATATGATAATTTCCCAGTATCTGTTTTAGATCAGGTTTCATTAGCTAATAAAGGTGGAGGTTTTGAAGTATTAGGAAATGAAGAGGTAAGTGCAGTAGGAAAGGGTAAAACTTACGGTATAGAGGCATTATTTCAACAAAAATTAACTAATAATTTCTATGGCATTTTCTCCTATACATATTTTTATAGCAAATTTTCAGGATTTACTTCTGATTATTTACCCTCAGTATGGGATAGCAGGCATCTAGTTTCATTTAGTAATGGCTATAAATTAAACAATAACTGGGAAGTAAGTTCAAGGTTTAGGTTTGCAGGGAAAACTCCCTACGCTCCTTTTGATTTAAATGCCAGTCTAATGAGTTATCCAGAAATGGTCATAGATTACTCAAGGCTTGGTGAAGAGAAATTGGATAAATTTAGCCAATTAGATATTAGAGTAGATAAAAAATGGAATAAAGAGAATATTTCGATAAGCTTTTATTTTGAAATAATGAACATTCTGTCTCAGGAAATTTCTGTTCCTCCAGAATACGGCTTAGACAGGGATTCTGAAGGAAACATCACTACTCCGATTAGCCTAGTGAAAGTAAATATTAACAGATTTACACCCATTCCGACATTTGGATTTTCATTAGATTTTTAACAAAAAAAGTGTCTATTGTAATATATTTAATGAATATGTTAAACTATATCATATTTGTAGATAACATATTATATGAGTATATTGTAACATCAAAAATTAAACTAATAACTAAATTATGAGAACAATTCTTAAAATTTTTATGATGCTGTTTTGTGTGTTTTCTTATGCACAAACCACTGTAACTGGTAGTGTTACTGACAGAAATAGCCAACCTCTTTCGGGGGCAACTGTAGTAATTGTTGGTACTTCTACGGGTGTAATTGCAGATTTCGATGGAAATTATTCTATCACCTCAGACATGGACACTCCTTTTTCTCTTGAAGCTAGTAGTGTTGGATTTAAAGCTATGTCGGCAGAAGTAAGCTCTTCTTCAACAGTTAACTTCGTTCTAGAAGATGACTCTGCTCTTGATGAAGTTGTAGTTTCTGCATCAAGAACACCTCAAAGAATTTTTGAGTCTCCAGTTACTATTGAGAGATTTGGAATAAAAGACATAAAAAATACTGCTTCTGCAGATTTTTATGATGGTCTTGAAAACTTAAAGGGTGTAGATATAAATGTTAACAGTTTAACATTTAAGGCAATTAATACTAGAGGATTTTCAACTTTTGCAAATACAAGATTTGTACAATTAGTTGATGGAATGGATAATTCTGCTCCTGCACTTAATTTCCCACTAGGTAACTTACTGGGTATGACGGAAACTGATGTGCTGAGTGTTGAACTTATTCCTGGTGCATCATCTGCTCTTTATGGTGCAAATGCATTTAACGGGATACTCCTTATGGAAAGTAAAAGTCCTTTTGATCATCAAGGTATTAGTGGTCAATATAAACATGGTATTACGTCTCAAGATGCTGCTGGAGATAATGAATTTAGAGATCTTCAGGTAAGATGGGGTCATAAATTTAGTGATAAAGTAGCTATGAAAGTTAATTTTGCATACTTACGCGGAACTGATTGGATAGCTGATAGTGAGGTTGACAAATTAGGAAGAGTTGATGAGAATGGCGTAGGTCTAACTAGAGCTGCTCATCACCATGATGGAATTAACATATACGGTGACGAAGTTGCTACCAATATTAACGGTGTTGCACAGATAATGGAAGGTATGGGACTGCTTCCAGCTGGGGGCTCTGCTTTAGTTCCTTCCACAGTTGTAACTAGAACTGGATATAGGGAAGTAGATTTAACAGATCACGTAGCAAGAAGTAAAAAAGCTGATTGGGGTTTATATTGGAGGCCAAATGCTGATGACCTTGAAGTTTCATATATAGGGAAAATTGGTACTGGTGAAACAGTTTATCAAGGGACAAACAGATATGGAATTGAAAACTTCACAATGAGTCAACATAAATTAGAAGTTAAAAATGATAACTTCACAGTTAGAGGATACATGACCGCAGATAAGGCAGGGGATTCATATGATATGAACTTCACTGCAATTAATATAAATAGAATGTGGAAGCCTGATTTAAATTGGTTTGCTGAATATGTAGGAGGAATTGTTAATGGTACCCTTGGTGGATTAACTATTGATCAAGCACATGCACTAGGAAGAAACACTGCTGATACTGGTCGTTTAATGCCAGGAACTCAAGCGTATGCAGATGCTTTTGAATCTGTAATAACTAATCCTGATCTTACAACTGGAGCAAAATTCCAGGATGAATCTAAAGTTTATCACACTGATTTTAACTATAATTTTGGTCATATGTGGGATTGGATGGAAGTTCAAGTAGGAGGTTCATATAGAAATTATGAATTAAATTCTTCTGGAACAATTTTTACTGATTACGATGGCCCAATAAATTATGGCGATATGGG
>Ga0208894_1001000_pt1 | contig 17890 bp, 16 predicted proteins | sample ETNtaG_12_FD_185752 | JGI IMG/M metagenome (GOLD analysis project Ga0208894, IMG submission 185752) | Marine microbial and viral communities from oxygen minimum zone, Eastern Pacific Ocean - ETNP201306SV49 (SPAdes) (version 2) | ecosystem: Environmental > Aquatic > Marine > Oceanic ... | reverse complement strand
TGTATAAGAGTTTCAAAAGCAGGCATTAATTTTGCAGATATACTTGCACGTATGGGTCTATACCCTGGAGCTCCTAAGCCACCATTTACTCCTGGGATGGAAGTTTCAGGTACAATTCATGAATTAGGTCCCGATGTAGAAGGTTTTGAGGTGGGAGATCGTGTTGTCGGTTCAGGAACAAATGGTGGATATTCAACACACACAATTGCGAAATCTAATGGAATTTTTAAAATCCCTGATGATATTTCGTTTGAGGTAGCTGCAGCTTTCCCTGCAGTTTATTTTACTTCATATTTGATGGTAATTCATCCAGGAGCTCTTCAAAAGGGAGAAAGTATTTTGATTCATGGAGTTGCAGGAGGTGTTGGTCTTGCTTCGATTGAATTAGCAAAAATTGCAGGAGCTAAAACAATATTTGGTACTTGTTCACCAGAGAAGCACGATTTTGTTCGAGATAGAGGAGTCTTGCCTGTAGATAGGGATAATTTTCTAGCTGAGATTATGGAATGGACCAATGGTAAAGGGGTAGAATTAGTTCTAGATCCTATAGGTGGTGAACATCTAATGCAGTCATATCGTTGTCTGGGTTCTGGGGGAAGAGTTTGTTCTTTTGGAATATCAGATATGGCTCCCGGAAAGAAGAAGAGTCAATGGACGAGATTTAAGTCATGGTTAACATTTCCCAAATTTGATCCATTGAGGATGATGACTAGCAATAGAGGTGTTTTTGGAATACATTTAGGGCGTTGGAAGAATTTAGAACATTTAGAAAAAGCAAGAAAGGATTTAATGAAGTGGATTGAAAAAGGAAAAATTAATCCATATGTGGATAAAATATTTCCTGCAAATCAAGTAGCAGATGCTCACCATTATATTCAGGATAGACAAAATATTGGTAAGGTTTTATTAGACTTTGAATAATTCCAAAAAATTTTGGCATTACTTTAAAACGGGTTTACCGTTATTACAATAATGTCTGACATCAATGTCAAATTAAAGCACAATTTGGATGATGCAGACAAATTATTTAGAATTCTTTTTGCTTCAATTAAGATTGGAGCTCCTGCATCTAAGAGAAAAATTGCAGATGTTGCCGATATTTCATCTCAAATAGTTGATTATCATATTGACAAGTTGGTAGCTAATGGTCAAATGTTAGTTGTTAATTCACAATATATGGCTCAAACTGCATTTTCAGATAAGAGAATTTACAAATTTCTTAAAGATAGAGTCATTACACAGGATTTAGTTGATAAAATAGCAGAAGGTATTGATTTTTCACAGTCTGAAGTAGAGGAAAATAAGGTAATTGAAGAATCAGTTCTGACATTATTAAAATTATTTACAATAGAGTTAAAGGAATGATTCAATTCCAAATTTTTTTGGCATTCTTTTATATACAAAAAAGTTTTTTTAACATTATGAGACGAAGACATATGTTGGGAACGCATGACAAAACGCTTTGTGGATGGTCAGTAACTACAGGCGAACTAACTCAATTAAAAAAAATGGACAACAAATATGTTAATTGTAAGCGTTGTTTAGAAAAGTTAGATGCAGCCAGCACTATTTCTTCTTCAGATCTGATTAAAAATAAAAGAGTTGTACCTAATGTCTAAAAAATTCGATATATTTGGCAAATCCCTGAATCCCCCTAGCACAATAGCTAGTCTTTCAGATTTCCAACCTGAGCCTTCCGGAGGCATTCCTTCTGGTGCTTTTGCAATATTTGCTGTTGCAATTTTGACTCTATCTCTAGGGGCTGGCGTTGACTTTTCATCAATATTTGGTGATGATTTAGATCCTTACAATCCAAATTTGACACAATCACAATCTACCTATTTAGAGAGTATATTATCAGATAGATCACGTTCATCTCCTTCATTGGAAACCTACAATACATGTGGATTTCTTGAAATAGACTTAAAAGAACATTTGAAAGAAGAGATGCGTGTGAATTTGGGCACAGGTTCGTACTACTATGGTGGTTGGGGCATTATGGATGACATGGTTATGGATGATGTAGGAATGCCTGAGATGGCCATGGAGGATAGCGCAGATGCAGATGTTGGTTCAGCTCCAAACACAGCTACTTCAGACAAGAGTTCATCAGGTGGTCAAGAAGGAGTTGATTATTCAGGAACTAATAATCAAGAACAAGGAGTAGATGAAGCAGACTTTGTGAAAACTGATGGTTCGTATATTTATCTTGTTAATAATGGTTACAGTGACTGGAGTGTTTATCCATCAGGTCATGTTCATATCCTAGAGATCCCTGAAGCAGGTAATGTTTCATATTTATCAAATATATCTATAGAAGGCCGTCCTAATGAAATGCTTTTAGTAGATGATAAAGCAGTAGTTTATTCTAACGTTTACATTTACAGTTATTACGAAGAAAAGCATCCTCTTGATGAAGTTGTCAAAAAGGAAATAAAACGTGAAGTTAAAGAATCCAAACCAACTTCCTCAAATGCCGTATCAGTTGGCTCAGAAGGTGAAAGAGAGGAAGATTCAGAGGACGAAAAAGAAGATTATGATGAGGTCGAAGATATTGCTGTAGATTATGAATATGATTATTATTACAGAACAACATCTTTTACGAAACTAACAGTTTTAGATTTGACCAATAGAAGTTCCCCTCAAGTTACTAGAGAACTTTACATTGAAGGAGATTATCAGACTGCACGTGAATCAGGAGGCACAGTTCGCATGGTTTCTTACGGTTGGATGGATATTTATGGATTAAAAACATGGTTAGATTTTTCAGATTATAAAACATATTGGGAACTTGACTGGGACAGTTCCAAGAGAGAGCAAATCTGGATGGATGTAATGAATGAAACAATTGAATACAATGACAAAATAATTGATCAAACTCCTTTAGATGATCTTTTACCCCGTATTCATGAAAAATCAGGAGATAACATAACAACACACATGTATACAGAATCAGGGGATGGTAATTGTCAAAATTTTGCTGCAGCCTCAGATAGTGCAGGTCAAGGTATTACTTCGATTATGACACTTGATTTACTAGAAGAAAACTTTAGTTTTAATGCAGACCATATTTTGAGTAACTGGGCTACAGTTTATGCTTCAGGAAATGTAATGGTAATGGCTGAATCAGCCTGGGATTCATGGTGGTTCTGGGGTGATGAAGACAATGAAAATAATGAAATGACAAATCTCCATGTTTTTGATATTTCTAATCCAGGTCAAACGGATTATATCGCTAGTGGAAGAATAAATGGAACAATTCAAGATCAATTTTCTTTATCTGAGCACAATGGAAATATTCGTGTTTGTTCTACTACAGGACAATGGGGCAGATGGTGGATGGATGAGCCAGAGCCAATGGTTAGTCATGTCTTTGTTTTAGGATTAAATTCAGATGAAACGGAGTACGAAGTCATAGGCCATGTAGGTGGTATTGCTGAAGATGAGCAAATTTGGTCAGCACGCTTTATGGGCGACAAAGCATACATTGTTACTTTCAGAAACATAGATCCTTTGTGGACTATAGATCTTAGTGAGCCTAAAGATCCAAAAGTTATTGGAGAGTTAGAGATTCCTGGAGTTTCAACTTACATTCATCCGATGGGTGACAATCATCTTCTTACAATTGGCATTGCCGGTGATGAAGACGGTTTACATTGGGGTGTAACACAGATTTCGGTATTCGATGTTAGTGACTTTTCAAATCCAAAATTAGTCAGTTCTTTACAACTAAATCCTGCATCAAGTGAGGAAAATGGATGGTCATATTCGTATAGTGAAGCTACCTATGAGCATAAAGCATTCCAATATTGGGAAGCTGATGGTTTGTTAGCTATTCCAATGTCTACACAAAGATATTATTCAGATTACAAGGAAATTGATGGCAAGATGTATTATTCGAGCGGTTATGAATATTTATCAAAATTGATGCTTATCAAAGCAGAACCTGGTAAAGATCTTGAAATTTATGATGAAGTAGATCATTCTTCATTCTATGATTCTAAGTATTGGTGGGATAATCCAGATGTAAGACGTAGTATTTTCATGGAAGGTGGAGATTACATCTATGCAATTAGTGAAAAGGGAATTACAGCCCATAATGTAGCTACGATGGAAAGGACTGGTTTTGTAGAATTACCTTCTAACAATAGGCCTTCATATGTTGATTATTACTATGATGATGTAATTGATGTAGTTGATGTTGAATCCGAAGAAGAACCTGAGGAAGAAAATGAAGATAATTCTTCAGAAGAAGGTGAAGGCGATGCTCCTCCTGAAGAAGAGTCTAGTGAAAATTCAGACGAATAACCCTAAATAATAGTCATACCTGTTCTGAATTATTATGATTCAGTTAACTAATCTACAGAGGCACTACGTAATGGCCTCAGAGACAATTAAAGCATTAGATGGTATTAATCTCAATATTCCTGCAGGTGAAAGAGTAGTATTGTTGGGCCCCTCTGGTTCTGGGAAGACAACCTTACTGAATTGTATTTCAGGATTAGATACACCTACAGAAGGGATATACACATTTGATGGAAATCCAGTAGTTGGCAATAGTGAGGAGCTTACAACCTTCCGTAGAAAAAATGTCGGTTATGTATTTCAGTTTTTTAATTTATTACAAGATTTGACAGTTCTGGAAAATGTTTTGTTAATTCAGGAACTTTCAGGTAAGCGAGATATCACTCGAGCTAAAGAAGTTCTAAATTTGGTGGGATTAGATAGTGAAATGGATCGTTTTCCTTCCGAAATTAGTGGGGGCCAGCAGCAAAGAGTTGCAATTGCTAGAAGTATAGCTAAAAACCCTAAATTACTACTGGGAGACGAATTGACAGGTAATCTGGATACTGAAACATCAGCTAAAGTAATGGGTGTCTTAACTGAAGCTTGCAAAAAAGAAAATATAACTACCATTATGGTAACACATGATGAATCATTGGCAAAATATGCAACACGTGTTATTCGCCTTGATAGTGGTAAAGTAAAGTCAGATGAGCAGGTAAAATCAGATTAATGTCTCTACTTCTAACCAAAAGATTAGCCCGTAGTCTTTGGAGAACCAAAATACGTTTAGTTGCAGTAATTTTTATGGTTGTTATAGGAGTTCTAGGAGGAATCTCCATGGGGGGTTATGCTACCAATGTGGCAGTACTCTATGATAATATTTATGAAGATGACGAAGAAGGAGTAAACCTTCCAGATATTTGGGTAAATCTTCCAGGCGGTACTTGGTCTGAAGAAGAATCTCAGAATCTTTGTGATAACTTTGAAGAAGATTTTCCTGTTGATTCACCTTCAATAGACAAATGTGAACCTAGATTGGTTGTTGATGGGACTCTTTTCCATGTAGACAAGTCAGGTGAAGAGATTCTAGTCACAGCTGTTTGGCATGGAATTGACGAAGGTGAAGTAGATAGGGTTTGGATACCAGATCACGAATGCTGCGAGGGGAGAGCTGCACAAACTCCAACAGAAATTGTAATAGATGCTCATGTGGCAGAAGATTTGGGTATTTCCGTTGGGAGTTCAGTATCATTAGGTGTTGGTGAGGGGCGTATGAATTTTACCGTAGTTGGTTTGGGTTATCACTCAAACCATTTTTGGTTTGCACCTGAAGGGTCTCTTTTTCCTGCTGAAGCTGGCACTTATGTTACAGGTTATCTCAGTGCTGAAGGACTTGAGAAACTAGCAAATCTTACTTCAGGTTCATCAAATAAGATTTTAGTTGATTTAGACAGGACTCCAGCTTTTGATATTCCTACAACAGACGAATTTGAAGGAGATGAAATTAGCCCTGTAAAGGCACATATAATGGAAGTCTTGTTGGATGCTGATTCAGGCACAGCAACGGTAACAGATAGAGGAGAAACTCTATCGGTAGAATTTCTGAGGGCAGACCTTGAAGGAGTTCAAAAGAGTTTTCCAGCCATTACGGCAATGTTGGCCATTGTAGCCTCAATAACGATAATACTTAGCCTGCAAAGATTGATACAGAGTCAATCTCGTGAAATAGCAATAATGCGGACTCTCGGCGTTCCTCGAAACTCGATTATGATAGGTTACATGCTTGCGCCATTGGTTATTGGATTGATTGGTAGTGCGATAGGTGTTCTATTGGGAGTATTGTTTGGAATTCGAGCAATGCTCGATGTTTATGAGAGCATAATCGGTCTTCCAATTTTGAATGAAACTATTGACTGGAATATGGTAATGGAGATAGTAGCCATTGCAATGGTAATTGTATTCCTGTCAGGCCTTAGACCAGCTTGGACAGCATCAAGACTGAAACCATTGGATATTTTAGGGGGTCAACATGAGGTACGTGTGGGTTCCAAGTTTCTTCAGAATTTGACTGCTAGGCTACCTACTACTATTGGATTGACCATTCGTTCAAGTATGCGTAAGCCTGTTCGTTTGAGTTTAACTTTCATTGCTGTGGGACTGTCCATGTTGATTTATGGTACAATGTTGATGTTTTCAGGTTCAATGGTTGATATTCTTGTGGATAATTTAGAAGAAGGGCAGCAATGGGATGTTCAGGCAGATGTCCCTGCAGGTGGTCCAGAAGGTATAATTGCCTGGTCAAATGAGCATAATGCAACGTACGAATTAGTCATAGAGTATCCATTTGGAACAATTAAGGATGATACCGGAAAATCAAAGCCCTTTACTGCAATAGGATTGGAAAAATTTTCTACAGAAGGATCATCAATGCGTCTGGTTAATCTTATTGAAGGAGAGTTACCAGCTAAGGAAACCGAAACGGTTCAAGTTTTAGCAGATGAGGGAACTGCAGCTTTACTTGACTGGAAATTGGATGAAAAGCGTACCCTAAAACTTGGAACTATGGAGATTGATGTTGAACTAGTGGGTACAACACGTGGAGAGATCTCCCGAACAATATATTTCCATCGTACATTCTTAGAGGAAGAGATAGGGATAGAGCCAACATCAGTTTATCTCAAGCTAGAAAATGGAGATTCTGTTGATGGAGATTTGGCAGACATTTCGCAAGGGTTAACAGAGAAACAAAATTTACTTTCAGGAATTGAGAAACTTTTAGAGCAACAATCTCAATTCTTAGGAGTGTTCATTTTTCTTGGAATCCTAGTTGCGGCGGCGGTTTTGTTTAATACGTTAGTAATGAATCTTGCAGAGAGAGATTTAGAGTTGTCAACCTTGAGAGTTCTTGGGGGATCTACAACTAGATTAGGATCGATGATAATTGGTGAGAATTTTGTTATTGGTCTAGTAGGCGGAGTATTTGGTTCTATTTTTGCTTATTTTGGTACTGTCTATCTAGCAGGTGAATTTTCTTCTTGGACTTTCTACATTACGGTTGTACCTAGTCTAAACATCGTTCTTTTCTTGATTGCTACAGTCATAATAATATCATTGGCTATTACTCCATATGGAATTTGGCGTCTAAGAAGAATGGATTTAGTAGAAAAAGTAAAAGATTTTAGCCATTAAGCATTTTTTTAGCTTCAGAAATAATAAGTTTAACGGAATTTTCTAAAACATGGTTATCTTCTACTTCAATTAGTTTAACATTTTCTTTAGATCTTTCTAAGTAATCTTTACTAGCGCTAATAGGTACAATATCATCTGTAGTCGAATGTATTATTGTTACAGGTATATTATTAGGAGCTATTAAATTTTCAGGATTGTCATTTGGATGTTCAGGATAATGTAAAGCTGGAGCTAGTAATAATAATCCTTTGATTTTGTTTGGTGTTCTTTGAGCCACTAGTGCACACGCTAGCCCTCCCCAACTGGATCCAGCGAGTACAAAACCTCCACTTTCAATTGTTTTCTCTATTAATTCTACTCTATCAATAAGTTCCATTTCATTAAAGTCTGGTGAAATAGCTTCAATGCCACTTTTACGAATGGCAGTAATTTTACTTCCATTTGGACTTCCCCACAGTCCATGAGCCCAGACTAACATAATTCGGGAAAGTGTGCCATATTAATTATTATTACATAATATATTCGATATAATACGTTAAACAAAGACGATATAATATCCAATCCTTATAAGGCAATAATGTCACCAACATATTCCGAATACCTTAGGTTGGAGGAGTTACTCAAATTACAAACCGGCGTTAAAGGTGAAAAAAGAGATATTAGTAACGATGAGTTACATTTTATTTTAGTACATCAAAATTTCGAGTTGTGGTTTAAATTAATAATAAATGAATTAAAATGTACAAGAGATATTTTATCTTCAAATTATGTCGAGGAAACAAAACTTCCGCAAGCAGTTCACCATATGGGTCGTGTCATTGAAATATTTAATTTAATGTCGAATCAATGGAGAGTTATGGAAACTCTTGAACCTCAGGATTTTCTAAATTTTAGAGATGAGTTGGGCACTGCCTCAGGTTTTGAATCTTTTCAAATGAGAGAATTGGAATCACTCATGGGCAGAAAATGGATTGATGGTAAACCTGCAGGAAAAGAAGAAACAACTAAGGAGAAATCATTGTATGATGTTACCTGCGATTGGCTTGAGAGAACACCTATCCAAGGTTCTACTCCTAATTTATCAGATGATGAGGTTCATGTTAATTCTTTTATCAGTGAGTATTTGGAGGCACACAAAAGTTTGTATCCTGATACAAATCAAGATGCAATTGATTATTTTGAGGAGGATTTATCATTTCGTCGTCGAAGAGCTGGTTTAGTTTTCATAGAATCTTATCGGGAACTTCCTTTGTTAGCTTGGCCCCGTAAGTTGATTTCTACACTTATCGAATTAGAAGAATCCATGATTCTTTGGCGTAGTTCACATGCCCGCATGGTTGAACGCATGATTGGTAGAAGAGTTGGTACTGGTGGATCTGCAGGTGTAGATTATTTAGATATGACGACAAAATATCGTGTTTTTATTGATTTATGGGCCGTTCGTAGTATATTGATTAAGAAAGAAGCTTTGCCAGCTTTAAAAAATCCAGTTTTTTACGAATTCAAAGGAGAATAGATGATAAGTTTAGAGGGTAAAAGAGCATTAGTTTGCGGTGGTACAAGTGGAATTGGAAAAGCTACAGCACAGGCTCTAAGAGATTGCGGTTCAGAAGTTGTTATTTTGTCACGTAGTGCTTTTGGTAATAATACAATTTCTTGTGATCTTGAAGATTTAGATTCACTTACAGTTTCTGTAAACAAAGAAATAGAAAGTAATGGTTTTTTTGAAATATTAATTAATAATTCAGGAGGTCCACCATCAGGTCCTCTCATTGATGCAAAACCTAGTGACTTCGAAAAAGCTTTTTTGAGACATGTTTTAGCTTCACAAACTCTAGTTCAGTTACTTTTGCCAGGGATGCAAAAATCAGAATATGGTAGAATAATTAACATAATTTCTACATCAGTCAAAGAACCTATTCCTGGTTTAGGTGTAAGTAATACAATACGTGGAGCAATGGCTTCTTGGTCTAAAACTTTGTCTAAAGAACTTCCACCTTGCATAACAATAAACAACATTTTACCTGGCTTTACAAATACAGAACGACTTACAGAATTGAAAAAAACCCTTTCAGAGCAAAAGGGAATAAGTGAAGATGAAGTAGAAAGTGCTTGGTTGAGTACAGTACCTGAAGGGCGTTTAGCAGATCCTTCTGAACTTGGAAAAGTGGTAGCATTCCTTTCCTCACCTGCAGCTAGTTTTGTGAGAGGAACAAGTATTCCAGTAGATGGTGGAAGAACAGGTTCAATTTAATGGATTTTGACATTTTCTTATCAATATCACAGGTACCAGTAGATGGAGAAATACCTGATGAAAATACAATGTTTAATAATTTTTTTGAACAGTTACAAGCAGCAGATAAGTTAGGTTTTGGAACTGCCTGGGTTGCTCAAGCACATTTGTCCACAGAGGTTCAAAAAATGAATAAAAATCCCGTCGTCCCTCATTGGGACGGGGAAGTAGGTTTGTGTACAGATTTTTTTCAATTAGCACATTTAATGTTTTCCAAAACAAATAATATTGATGTAGGTTCAGCAGTTTTGAGTCTTTTAATTCAAGGCGGTCCCATTGCTACAGCTGAAAAAATTGGGTCATTTTTAACTTTACATGGTTTGAACAAAGGAGAGAAGAGAAAATTAAGAATTGGTTTTTCATCAGGTCGTTTTGAATTTATGGCTCGTCCTTATGGGATAGTTCCTAGAGACAAAGTTGAGGAAGCAGCCTGGCCAGCTCTCAGAGGGCAAATATTTGCTGAGGCTTGTGAAATATTCCTACGTTTGTTAAATGGTGAGATAGTTAATAGTGATATGATTCGTAAGACAGTTTTAACTAGAACCAATTTTAGAAGTGATGAAGACTGGAAAAAAGTCCAAAATGCAGCAATTAATAGAGATTCTCTGACTTCCCCTCCTGAAGAGATTCATATTCCTAATAGATATTCTTTTGAAGATTTGAAGAATATACCTCAGGCATGGGATAGAGATTTACTAGATTTAATTCTTGGTTCACATGATCCTGAACTCCAAAAAGAAGTTAATAAAATTCGTCCAGTTAAGATATTCAATCTTTCAATAACGCCTTCAGAAATAATTGATGATACACATAATAAAATGTCAAAATATTTCCACTCCGATGGAGGTCCTTGGAAGAGAAATTACATGCCTAGAACATTAATGGTTTTTGTGAATGATGAATCAAATTTATCAGATACAGAGAAAACAGAAGCTGCTCAAAGAGAAGCTAAGAAATCTCTTAATTCATATTGGGGGGCTTTAGAAGGTACGATAGATCCTATGAAAGTATCCAAGGCTGCAGATAATTCAGTTATTGGCAATGTAGAAGAAGTAGCCCAACAAATAGTATCTAGGTTTCATTCAGACGATTGTATTATGGCTTGGTTTGATTTCTTCAATCATGACAGCCCACGTGTGATACGCAACATGGAAGCTTTCATGAATAAGGTTGTACCTCGTGTTAAGGAGTTGATGTAATGAGTCATCCAACTGAATCTAGTCAATTGTATCCTAGTAGTCCTTTGGGAGATACTGAAGGAGATATTCCTACAGGAAGAGATGTCGAATGGGAACCATTAGTAGATTACCGTAGGAATGGAGTCAGTGAGACTACAATACATGGCGCTGTGGCCTGGTATAGTGGCGACAAAAGAATCCATAGTTTTGGTGGGAATGTGTTGTGTTATGGGCGCTCAATGATGAAACCTCTGATGCTCAAAGTATTTTCTAAAGAATTAGAGAATCTTACTTGGGATCAAAAGGCAATTTCAGTAGCTAGTCACAACGGAACTTCAGAGCACGTTAAAGCTGCTCAATCCTTACTTCCTAATTCTGATTGGGGTTTGATGCAAACACCACTTGACTTACCATTAGTTCAATTTGGCAGACAAGTCCGAAGGGCTAGAAGATGGTATTCAAATTCTTCAGGTCAACATGCTGCAATACTTCTTGGATGTCGTCGGAAAGGGTGGAATAGAGCTGGTTATACTTTACCAAATCATCCTTTTTTTTTTGCATTCCTTGAACAAGTAAGACATTACTTAGGTGAGGATTGGAATCCTCAAAGGATAGCTCGCGATGGAGATGGTTTTCCAACGTTATCAAATACAGTAAATGAATTAGCTGCTTGTTATTCAGGATTAGTCAAAGAAAAAGATGAAACTTGGATATGGGAAGCCATGATTCGAAATCCAGATTTAGTTGGAGGTTTCAATCGTCTAGATACAACAATAATCAAATCTTGCAATGGCAAAGTTATAGCTAAAGAAGGAGCTGATGGCCTTTTAGGTCTTGCAATAGATCATGAGGATTACCCTGAAGGATTAGGTGTTGTTGTGAAAATTGCACATGGTTGGAATCCTCAAGCAGCATGGTACATTGCCCGAGGTATTCTTGGTGTTTTAGGTATGGAACTTAGAAATCCATATCCACTCAGACGACAGAAAGCATTTCTTGTTCCAGGAGTTGTTCCCCCAAGTTATCTTGAAAAATTGAAAGATATACCTACTTGGGATGAATGGGATCCTGATAGCGATCGTTGGTACTTTAATCCAGAGGATTATAAGGGCCCAGAATGATTGAAGTTCGAAATTATATCAATGGTAAGTTTGTAGCAACCAAAGAGACTATAGAAGATATAAATCCAGCTACTGGAGAAGTAATTGCAAATATTCCTAAATCGGGTTTAAATGAAGTAAAAGAGGCAGCTAATGCAGCAGACTTAGCAAGAAAACATTGGTCTGATTTTAGTATCAAAGAACGGAGTTTATGGTTAGATAAAATTGCTGATGTCTTAGAATCTAAATCAGATGAACTTGCTTCTTTGGAATCATTAGACACAGGTAAACCAATATCGTTAGCCAAGGCTGTAGATGCTTCTCGTTCAGTTACTAATTTTCGTTTCTTTGCTGAATTTGCTAGAAATCATGCAGAGGAAAAATTTGAAATGGAAGATGCGACGAACCATATTATTTTGAAACCAGTTGGAATTGCAGGTTTAATAACTCCTTGGAATTTACCTCTTTATCTTCTTTCCTGGAAGATAGCCCCAGCAATTGTTATGGGTAATACAGTAGTTGCTAAACCCTCTGAATTAACACCCCTTACTGCAAATTTATTAGCTGAAGTAATTCATGAAGTTAAATTACCTAAAGGTGTAGTGAACATAGTTCATGGTTTAGGTTCTGAAGTAGGTCAGGCTATAGTTGAACATCCTAAGATAAACCTCATATCTTTTACTGGCGGAACAGTTACTGGTAGAAAAGTGGCTGAAACAGCAGCCCCTATGTTTAAAAAATTAAGTTTAGAATTAGGAGGTAAGAATGCAACGATTGTTCTTGAAGATGCCAATTTGGATGAGATAATTCCTGATGTTGCAAGAGCAGGTTTTCTTAATCAGGGTCAAGTTTGTCTATGCGGCAGCCGTATACTAATCTCAGAAAAAATATGGGAGGATTTTGTTTCTAAATTTGTAGATTATGTAAAGAGCATGAAGGTTGGCGATCCTTCTTTGGATGATTCTGACTTAGGGGCATTAGTTTCACTTGCACATAGAGATAAAGTGGAATCTTATATTCACTTAGCGCAAAGAGAAGGGGGTGAAATATTGTGTGGAGGTCAACCTCCTAATCTTTCTTCACCATTTGATAAAGGGGCATTTTTAGAACCAACAGTAGTTTCAGGACTTAGCCATATGAGTAGAACTGCAACAGAAGAAATTTTTGGTCCTGTAGTTACCTTACATCCTTTTGGAACGGATGAAGAAGCTATTGAAATGGCAAATTGTACAGATTATGGTTTGGCCGGTTCAGTTTGGACCGGAGATAAAGAAAGAGGCACTAAAATCGCTGAAAGAATAGAAACAGGAATGGTTTGGGTGAATACATGGTTGCATCGTGATTTACGGGTTCCTTTTGGCGGAATTAAAGATAGTGGTGTTGGTCGTGAGGGTGGCCGTTGGAGTTTGAGTTTTTTTTCGGAAGCTGTTAATATCTGTGTAAAGGAATAACTTTAATTTTTTAATCAAGCTAATCGTCTTATAAATGGTCTTAACTGTCAAGATATGTCTAAAGGTGAAATTGTGATGGGTGCTTTAGCTCCCCATCCACCACATTTGGTTTATGCAGAAAATCCTCCACAGAATGATGCAACATCAGAAGGTGGTTGGGAGGAACTTCGCTGGGGATATGAGCGTCTTCGAAATAGTATGTCAGACAGAGATTTTGATGTTATTATTGTTCATACGCCACATTGGCAAACTTTTTCAGGAACTCATCTATTGGGTGTTGATAGTTTTAAGTCATTATCAGTAGATCCTGTTTTTCCAAATTTATTTAGGTATAATTACGATCTCAAAGTTGATGTTGAATTATCTAAAATGATACATGATAATGCGATTGAGGCTGGATTATCAATGAAGATGATGGAAAATCCAGATTTTAGAATAGATTATGGAACGGTTACTAGTTGTCACTTAACAAATCCTAGTTGGAACAAACCTATAGTTTGTATTTCATCTCATAGATCCAAGTTTTATTTTAATGCAGAAGTAATGCAAGCTAACATGGTTAAATTAGGAGAGGCTACCCGTAAAGCAATTGAAAAATCAGGAAAAAAAGCAGTATTATTATCCAGCAATTCGTTGTCACATAGACATTTTACTGTTGAACCAGAAGTTCCAGAGGATATGAGCAAAGAGCATGTAACTAATCACCACCAATATTTGTGGGATATGAAAATGATAAATCTTATGAGAGAAGGGAAGACCAAAGAAATGATTGATTTAATGCCTGATTTTACTGAACAGACTATAGCTGAAACCGAGGCAGGTAGTCTTACTTGGTTGATAAGTGCTTTAGGCTTTCCAAATTATGAAGCCGTAGTACACGCATATGGCACGGTTATAGGTACTGGTAATGCAATAGTTGGTTGGGACCCTAGAAAGGCTAAGGTATGAGAGAAGATACAGTTTGCAAGGGTGTTTTAGTACCAGGGATGCCACATCCCCTCTTATGTCCTGAAAAAAATGAAGGGTGGACACGTATTAGAGAAGCTTATGAAATGGCCCAGAAAGAAATTGAAGCTTCCGGAGCCGAAAGAATTGTAGTTTACAGTACATTTTGGCCATCTATTCTAGGCCACCAAATCCAAGCTTTTCCAGAACCAGAATGGACACATGTTGATGATGAGTTTCATGATTTAGGTAGCATACCATACAAGTTTCGAATGGATCCAGAATTTGCAGAAAGTACGGTTAAAACTTGTGAAGCAAGAGGTTTGCATGCCCGCACAGTTTCTTATTATGGGTTTCCAATAGATACGGGTTCAATTGTAGCTCTTAAGTTGTTGAATCCTGAGAATAAGCTTCCAGCTATCATAGTATCTAGTAATATGTATGCTAATAGAGCTGAAACTATTGTTCTTGGAAAATCTATAAGAGATGCAATAGATGATGATGGTAAGAAAACAGCCATTGTTGTTGTTTCAGCATTATCTAATCGTTTGCATACAGATCCTTTTGATATTTCAGAAGATAAAATTCATTCTTTAAAAGATAATGAATGGAATCTAAAGTTTTTAGAATATTTAGACAAAGGTAGATTAGAAGACGTTTCTCAATTATCTCGACAATTCCATAATGAGGCTAGAGTACCAAAAGTTGTTAGTTTCAAACCTTTTTGGATTATGGCTTCAATAATGGGTCAAAATAATTTATATGATGGAAATATTTTGGCTTATGAGCCAATATGGGGTACAGGTGGAGCAGTCGTGACTTTAACACCAGCTGAAGATACTGCCGGAGATCTTGAATATGATGAAGATGATCCTGAGTTTTACAAAGGTGATCGCGAGGTTTTAGATTTCTATGATCAACCAGGTATGGGGCCATTAGAGGAAGATGATGGGAATTAAAACCAATAAAGCAGCTAAACCAGTTGGTGCTTATGTACATGCCAAGGAAGCTGGAGATTTAGTTTTTCTTTCAGGCGTAGGCCCTCGTCATCCAGTCTCTGATGAAATCCCTGATGGTATTGAAGCTCAGACACATGCAACTTTTGGTAATGTAATTGCAATATTAGAAGCTGCAGATCTCAATATGTCAAATGTTGTTGATATTATGGTATTTTTGACAGATATGAAAAACGACTTTAAGAAATTCAATTCAGTATATTCTGAATATCTTGAAGGTTATGATGCCACGAGAACTACTGTAGAAGTTCTATCTTTACCTACGCCTATTTTAGTCGAGTTTAAGGTAGTCGCCAAAAAATGAATTTTATTTTCTTAGCAATAAAAGAGCATCCTTGGGGTAGAGAGATGCTTTCACAACTTTTAGCTGCCGGTTTCAAACCATCATTGATAATTGAAGAATTTTCAGAGGGTGGTGAAATTGAAAGAGAAAAATTTGAATTTAGAATAGGTAATCATTCCGTAGGTCCAACTATCAAATCACAAGCTAAAGAGCACAATATTTCGGTAGTTGAAGTTCCGATACATAAGGATGAACATTGTATGAAACATATAGAATTAGTTGGTCCAGAATTGATTGTATTTGGAGGCACTAGAATAATTCGTGGTAAGATTTTAGAATACGGTGAAGCACGTGGTGGCGTTTTGAATTCCCACCCGGGTCTTCTTCCTGAATGCAGAGGTTCAGCATCACCAGCATGGAGTGTTCATGAGAATATTAAGATAGGAAGTAGTTGCCATTTTTGTTCAGCAGAAATAGATGCAGGGGATTTGGTTGGAAAACGTGAAATTCCAGTCAGACGCGGTGATGATTATCACGATATTTGTTACAAAACATTAGTTGTTGCATCTACATTAATGGTTGAATCAGTAAGGGCCTATTCGGAGGGGCAATTGGATACAAAACGACGACCTCAAGGAACAAGTCCTAATCCTGTTTTCAGGTATGATTCTGATGTTGAAAAAGAAGCCATTAGGATATTAGAAAGACAAACTTATCAGCATTATGTTGACTAAAAAGCTTTAAACCATAGTATTACAATCCAGATAATATGTACCGTTCAGGCAATCCTGCATTATCAGATTCAACATTTGAAGGTAATCATGCAAAACCTCTTTGGGATGTAGATCATACAAAGATGACAATCGAAGGGACGACTGAAAAAACAGCGTTTCTTTTGTTTATTACAGCATTTACTGCACTTGCAACTGCATTTTCTATGCCAGAATCAGCACCCTTGATATTACTTGGTGCAATAGGTGGCTTTATACTTGCATTAGTGATAATATTTTCAAATTCCTGTAATCCTATCTTAATATGCTTGTATGCGGCTTTTGAAGGACTTTTTATCGGAGGCATAACTTGGATTTATGAAATTGGCTTAGATATCCCGGGTATTGGTGCAGCAGCAGCGCTTATCACATTTCTAATATTATTTGCAATGTTAACAGTTTATCGCTTAGGTTTAATTAAATGGGATCAAAATATGCAAATTGCAGTTACATCAGCTTTGTTTGCTATAGTGGCGATATACTTATTCACATTTATTGGTTATTTTTTTGGTTTTGAGATACCTTATATTCATGGAACTGGACCTATTGGTATTGCATTTTCACTTTTTGTAGTTTTAATTGCTGCACTTTGTCTTGCGGCTGATTTTGATTTTATAGAGAGAGGTGTCCTTAGTGGATCACCTAAGAAATTAGAATGGAGAGCAGCTTTTGGCTTAATGGTTACTCTTATTTGGCTTTATTTAGAAATTCTAAAATTACTAGCAAAAATTGCACTATCTAAGCGATAAAATCCGGTAAAATTCCATTCAGACGTGGTTGATTACCATAATCTTGTTGACTAAATAAGTTTTAATTACTAGTGCAAAATCGAATATTATGGCTATAGTTCGTCTATTCGGTTTATATTTTTTGTTGACCCTATTAATGATAATTGTAGGATTTGTTGCTGCAGGGTCAGTCTATGGAATTTATATTTTTTTAATCATTGCAGTCGCTATCAATATTTTCTCTTATTTTTACAGCGATTCTATAGTATTGAAAGCATATGGTGCCCGCATAATAGATAGACAAGATAATCCAAGATTATTTGGGATTGTAAAGAAAATTGCAGATTTGAATGCCTTACCAATGCCAAGAATTGCAATAGTATCTTCTTCTACACCTAATGCATTTGCAACAGGCCGAAATCCAAAAAATGCAGTTGTAGCAGCAACTACTGGAATTATGTCAATTTTGGATGATCATGAGCTAGAAGGAGTAATGGCTCATGAAATGGCACACGTTAAGAATAGAGATACTTTAGTTATGTGTGTAGCAGCAACGATAGCTGGTTTTATTTCATTTGCAGCCAGAATGTTGTGGTGGAATAGTATTTTTGGAGGACGTAATCGCAATGTTCATCCAGCCTTAATGATAT